>Ga0247813_10000023_pt1 | contig 276074 bp, 207 predicted proteins | sample UWRJL169409C1_FD_180719 | JGI IMG/M metagenome (GOLD analysis project Ga0247813, IMG submission 180719) | Plant litter microbial communities from Arlington Agricultural Research Station in Wisconsin, United States - UWRJ-L169-409C-1 | ecosystem: Environmental > Terrestrial > Plant litter >...
AAACTTGCCATTTGGTTTCCTGATAGAATGATATTAGATTTGAACTAGGACTTTTTGAGAAGCATTATTTTAGATTGACACAGTTTATTTTACATACCCAACATTACTTAAAATGCCTCCGCTATACTAATATAAAATCCGCTTTGGCGTTTTTCATTAGCCCGCTTTTCACCAACGCCATAATCTAAACGAACGCTAATGCCTTTCTCCGGATCGAAGAAATACCTTAAACCTGCACCATAATTTGGCTTAAATGAACGTGTAGAAAAACGATCAATTCCCCAAACTGTTCCTGTGCCCCCGAAAGCAGTGGCTCCAAAACGATTGCTGTAACGGTAGCGTAATTCTGCCTGAAAGGCCAGTAAATTTTCATCTCTGTATCGGCCGCCATAGTAACCACGCATCATTTCGTCATTGCCCATTTGTGGAAGGAGATAAATTGGGGTGTTTTTTCCGATAACTGTATTGTATAATCCCTGAACGCCTATAGCAAAACTTTTATTTAATTTCCAAAAGTTTCGTGCATCGATTTTAATCTGACTGCCTGTAAAATTTTCAGCAGAGAAAACAGGTGGAGCATATTGGTAAGTTCCCCTTATAAAAAAGCCTTTTGTGGTATAATTATTATTATTTCTCGAATCATAGCTCTGTGATACACCTACATAAAAAACACTTCCCATTCTGTTGTTGTAATAAGCATCGCGACTAAAAATACCATCGGCTACTAAATCACGGTATTTATAATTCTCGAAGCCTATAGAAACACCGGTATAGGCTTTTGGTAACAATTGCTTTTCCGCTTGAAGCAATACCTTAATTTGTTGCTGAATCAATTTATCTTCATTCGCTTCTTCTGTGCTATTGCCGATGCCATAAAAATTAAATGGCATTCGCTTAAAACGTAACTCACCAATATAATGTAGTTTGTTGCCTTTTCCCCAGATGTCAATCATGGAACTCATGTTGTATGCTTTCAACGTGGAGTAATTTAAATTCAAGGTTAAAGAGGAAGGGCGATTTGTAGTATCTGCCCGATCAGTATAAAAACCTACAATGGCTCCAATGCCAAATTGAAAGCCCGTTTCTTGCGCATATCCGAAAGAGGGGAGGGGTAAAAAACTGGCTTTGCGTAAGGTATCTTTCTCATTAGATAGTAGCTTTTTAATTAATTTCATCTGTGCGAATGAGCTTACAGAAATTAAGGCCAGAACAATGATCAGGTAGTATTTTTTCATTGCCGCAAATTAACTGAATTTTTATTTAAGATTTATCAGTTCACTGGTCATTAGTTCCTGGTTCATTGTTGTTTTGTTAGCTGGTTATTGATGACTGGCTTGGCCCTTAACTTGGATAAGAAAATTTTACTTTACTTGCTTTTCGAAAAACTTTGTGGCCTTTGCGGTTAAATTTCAAGCTAAATGCCTATTTTTGCGCCAAATAAGACAAAACAAAATGAGCAATACAAGAGGACCTATATCTCAGTTTATGGAGCGTAATTACCTCCATTTTAATGCTGCAGCAATGATGGATGCGGCTAAAGGTTACGAAACGCATTTGGATGAAGGTGGTAAAATGATGATCACACTTGCTGGTGCAATGAGTACTGCAGAATTGGGTATTTCACTTGCAGAAATGATTCGTCAGGATAAAGTGGCTATTATTTCTTGTACTGGTGCCAACCTGGAAGAAGATATCATGAACCTGGTTGCCCACTCACATTATAAACGTGTACCTCATTATCGTGATTTAAGTCCGCAGGATGAATGGGATCTTTTAGAAAACCATTACAACCGTGTTACAGATACTTGTATTCCGGAAGAAGAAGCTTTCCGTCGTTTGCAAAAGCACATTCAGAAAATCTGGATGGATGCGGAAGCTGCTGGCGAGCGCTATTTTCCACATGAATTTATGTACAAAATGCTTTTAAGTGGCGATTTGGAACAATATTATGAAATTGATCCGAAAAATTCATGGATGCTGGCTGCAGCTGAAAAGAATTTGCCAATTGTTGTACCTGGATGGGAAGATTCTACCATGGGTAATATTTTCGCCTCTTATGTCATGAAAAAAGAGCTTACTGCAACCACTGTTAAAGGTGGAATAGAATATATGGGTTGGTTAGCCGACTGGTATATAGCAAACAGCGGTGGCAAAGGAATTGGTTTCTTCCAGATTGGTGGCGGTATTGCGGGTGACTTCCCTATTTGCGTTGTTCCAATGCTTTATCAGGATATGGAAATGGAAAATATTCCTTTCTGGAGTTATTTCTGCCAGATTTCAGATTCTACCACTTCTTACGGATCTTATTCAGGTGCGGTACCAAATGAAAAAATTACCTGGGGTAAATTAGATATCCATACACCAAAATTCATTGTAGAAAGCGATGCGACTATAGTTGCGCCCCTTATGTTTGCCTGGATATTAAAACAATAAGAAGTAAAATCAATTTTGCAAATTGATTTGGTAATGCCCATTTGAGATGATGATCAAAAATGGGCATTTTTCTTGCCTCAGTGGCTAGAATCGACATTTGTTTAGAATGATTATAAATTGTATTTCCAGTCACTATTATGTCATGGGATTTATTAATAAGTTATACTTTTGTTCAAGTTTTGATGGGGCTACCTTAGCTCAGGCATCAATTTCACAACAAAAAGTAAATTAAATAAGTATAAAGTGTTCATTATGAGAGATATCTCGATGATTTTAAAAAGCGTTTGGAAGTCGTTATTCGTATTTTCAGCAATTTCTGTAATAGCGGTTTCGACTGTTAACGCGCAGGATGCTAAAGAGGGGAGAACACTTTTCAGAGCTAAATGTTCGTCATGCCACGCCTTAGATGCGAAACTAGTCGGTCCGGCCTTAACCGGAGTAACCGATCGCCATTCAGAAGAATTCCTTTTGAAATGGATTCCTAATTCTCAGGCATTAATTGCATCTGGAAATCCAGAGGCTGTTAAATTGTTTAATGATAATGGAAAAGTAGCGATGACTTCTTTCCCTGAATTAGACGAAACTAAGGTTAAAGATATCTTAGCGTACATTCAGGAAGGTGAGCCAAAACCGGCTGCTGGTACTGAAGGTGCTGCAGGTGCTTCAGCTAAAGATGAGGGTACTTCGGGTTTATCTATTGCGGGTATCGTTGCCATTGTGGCTATCGCAATTGTGATTTTGGTTATTTTAGGTCGTGCCAGTAAATTACTGGAGCGCTTAATTCTTCAAAAACAAGGCATCGAAATCGAAGAAGATGTGCCATTGAAAGTGGGTATCCGCAAGATGTTCAAAAACAAGAAGTTCGTGATGTTCTTCATCTTGTGTTTAATCATTGCATTGGGTTCATTCGGTTGGATGGGTATGTGGAATACAGGTGTTCACACCGGTTATCAGCCAGTACAACCTATTAAATTCTCTCATGAGTTACATGCGGGGATCAATCAAATCGATTGTCAGTATTGTCACAACGGTGCTTTTAAATCTAAAAATGCAACCATTCCATCTTTAAACGTTTGTATGAACTGCCATAAAGCGGTACAGGCTAGAGATAAGTATGATGGTGAAATTTCTCCGGAAATCAAAAAGATTTATAATGCTTTAGGTTACGATCCTGAAACTCAGAAGTACGATGAAAGTAAATCAAAACCAATGGAGTGGGTACGTGTACACAACCTTCCGGATTTTGCTTACTTCAATCACTCTCAACACGTAGTGGTTGCTGAGGATGCTATTCGTAAAGCAAAAGGTTTACAGCCAAATGAACCAGTATGTTTCGCTTGTCATGGTCCGGTTAATACAATGGAAGAAATTTATCAATATTCTCCATTAACCATGAAATGGTGTATTAACTGCCACAAGGAAACTGATATTTCTGGTCAGAAAAATAATGCTTTCTACGCTAAGGTTATCGAAGCGCATGAAAAAATTAAAAAAGGCGAGAAAATCACACCAGCGTTATTGGGTGGTTTAGAGTGTGGTAAATGCCACTATTAATAATTAGAGTTTTAGTAAGAACGTTCGATAAACAGTAATATAGCTTAAATGGAAAGCAATAAAAAATACTGGAAAGGCTTAGAGGAGTATAACAATACACCCGATTTTGTTAAGAATAACAAAAACGAATTCGCCGAGCCACTTCCAATAGAAGATGTTTTAAATGAAGCAGGGTTAAGCACCGTTACCCCACGCCGCGACTTTTTAAAGGCGTTAGGTTTTGGTTTAGGAGCAGTTACTTTAGCGGCATGTCAAACAGCCCCGATTCATAAATCTATTCCTTACCTGGTAAAACCTGAAGAGGTTACGCCGGGTATTCCTAACTACTATACGTCGAGCTTTAATGGCCAGAGTATCTTAGTTAAAACAAGAGAAGGTCGTCCGATTAAAATTGAGCCAAATCCTAATGCAGGTGAGTTCAATTGCGGAACAGATGCGAGAGCACAAGCTTCAGTTTTAGATTTATATGATGTATCTAAATTAAAGGCACCTGTTCTTAAAAATGAAGAAACTACCTGGGCTAAATTAGATGGTTTTGTTAAAACTGAACTGGCTAAAGCACAAGCTTCGGGCAAGAAAATCCGTTTAGTAGCTTCTACTGTAAACAGTCCTTCTACCAATGCGGTTATTGCGCAATTTGTTGCTAAATATCCGGCGGCTAAATTGGTTCAGTATGATGCGGTTTCTTACACAGGGATTATTCAGGCCAATCAAAATAGTTTCGGAAAAGCTGTTTTACCAAAATACAATTTTGATAAGGCTGACTTAATTGTAAGTTTCAGTGCTGATTTTCTGGGTACATGGATTAGCGGAGAAGAGTTTACTGCTCAATATACTGCTAACCGTAACTACAAATCATTAGCAAGCAAAAAAATGAGTCGCCACATTCAGTTTGAAAGTGGTATGAGCTTAACAGGTACCAATGCGGATACACGTGTTCCGGTTAAATTATCAGAAGAAGGACCTGCATTAATTGCTTTATATAATGCTATTACTGGTCAATCTTTACCAGGCGGAACATTAGGTAATAATACTACTGCTGATAAAGTAATTAAGTTAGCGGCAAAAGAATTAACTCAAAATAAAGGTAAGGGCCTTGTGGTTTGTGGTTCGAACGATGTTTCAACTCAAATCCTGGTTAATGCAATCAATGCTGCAATTGGCAGTTATGGTACTACCATTGATTTAGATAATCCTTGCTACTTATATGCTGGTAACGATGCTGAATTTAATGGCTTAGTTGCTGAAATGAGTCGTGGAGAAGTAGGGGCAGTTTTATTCTTAAACAGCAACCCCGCTTATGATTCTCTTGATATTAAGAAATTTGAGGCAGCATTAAAAAATGTTCCTACAAAAATTTCATTTGCAGACAGAGCTGATGAAACGGCTTCTCTTTGTGATGCTATTGCCATTAACCACAATTATTTAGAATCCTGGGGTGATGCAAACGCTTACGAGGGTTACTACTCAATCGTGCAGCCAACCATTAACCCTGTTTTCAATAGCCGTCAGGCAGAGGAAAGCATGTTAATCTGGGCAGATGCTCCTGTTAAAGATTATTATCAGTTTGTTCGCAGCAACTGGGAAACTAAAATGTTGCCAGCACTGGGATTAAAATGGAATGATGTTTTAGAAAAAGGTGTTATCAATGTGGCACCGAAAACTGCTGCAGCATATTCATTCACACAATCTGTTGCGCCTGTTGCGGCTTCTATTCTAAATCGTAGTAAAGAACTAGGAAAAGGTGGTAACCAGGTTGAGTTACAGGTTTATGAAAGCATCCCAATGCGTGATGGTAAAAATGCTAATAATGCATTCTTACAAGAATTGCCTGATCCGGTTTCTAAAGTAACCTGGGATAATTATGTAGCTCTTGCTCCAAAATTTGCTGAGAAATTAAAAATTAAAGAATTTGATGTTGTTTCTGTAAAAGGAGCAAACGGATATTCAATAGATTTACCTGTATTGATCCAACCTGGACAAGCACAAGGAACTGCATCTATCGCATTAGGTTATGGCCGTACTAAAGTTGGTAAGGCTGGTAACGATGTTGGTAAAAATGCTTTCCCTTTTGTTTCTTTTGTGAACGGTACCATGCAGTATGCAAGTTCAGTAACGATTACCCCAACAGGTGGTTTTTATGAATTGGCACAAACACAAACACACCACTCTTTCGAAGGTCGTGCGGTAATTAAAGAGGCTACTTTTGCAGCATACTTGAAAGATCCAGCTGCTGGTAACGAAAAAGGTGAACACAAAGATTATGATCTTTGGGATCAATACGAGAAACCAGGAAATAACTGGGTAATGGCAATCGATTTGAATGCCTGTACAGGTTGTGGTTCTTGTGTGGTAGCTTGTAATGTTGAAAATAATATTCCTGTTGTAGGTCGTGATGAGGTTCGCCGTCGCCGTGAGATGCACTGGATTCGTATCGATCGTTATTACAGCTATGAAACCAAGGATGGTGATGTAACCAAAGAAAAGGAAATTGCTAAATTAGAAGATTTAGATCATGTTTCTGTTGTTCACCAGCCAATGTTGTGTCAGCACTGTGACCATGCACCTTGTGAAACTGTTTGCCCGGTATTGGCAACAGTTCACTCATCAGATGGTTTAAACCAAATGGCTTATAACCGTTGTGTTGGTACCCGTTACTGTGCGAATAACTGTCCATATAAAGTTCGTCGCTTCAACTGGTTTAACTACTGGAATGATTCACGTTTCGATAACTACTTAAATAACGAGTTTACACAATTGGTTTTAAATCCTGATGTAACTACACGTTCACGTGGTGTAATGGAAAAATGCTCGATGTGTATCCAACGTATTCAAGCAGGTAAATTAACAGCTAAATTACAGAAACGCCCATTAAAAGATGGCGATATTAAAATGGCTTGTCAAGAAGCATGTTCAGCAAATGCAATTGTATTTGGTGATGCAAACGATCCTAATTCAGAAGTTTCAAAAGCTTTACGTTCTGAGCGTATCTACTACGTATTAGAAGAAATCAACGTGAAACCAGGTATCGGATATATGACTAAAATTAGAAATACAGATCCATCAGTACAAGCGTAAGCTTTAGCATAAAGAAAATACAAATTATGTCAGGACATAACGAATCAATACTTAGAGAACCATTAATTACCGGCGATAATATCACGTATGCTAAAATTACGGATGATATTTTAGGACCGGTAGAAAATAAGCCAAATAAAGCCTGGTGGATTGGGTTCATTTTTGCCTCATTGGGTGCTTTACTTTGGGTGGTAGCCGTAAGCTACACTTTTTGGAACGGTATCGGTGCATGGGGTTTAAATAAAACTGTTGGATGGGCTTGGGATATCACCGGTTTCGTATGGTGGGTTGGTATCGGTCATGCTGGAACATTAATTTCAGCGGTACTATTACTTTTCCGTCAAAACTGGCGTAACTCCATTAACCGTTCTGCAGAGGCGATGACCATTTTCGCCGTTATCTGTGCCGCAACTTATGTTGTATCACACATGGGCCGTCCATGGTTAGCTTACTGGGTTTTACCATTGCCAAACCAATTCGGTTCACTTTGGGTTAACTTTAACTCACCGTTGGTATGGGATATGTTTGCCATCTCCACTTATTTCTCTGTATCATTATTATTCTGGTACACAGGTTTATTACCAGATATTGCAACCATTCGTGACCGTGCAGTGGGTACCCGTAGAAAAATCTATTCTATCTTCTCTTTCGGGTGGAGTGGAAGTGTTAAAACATGGCAACGTTTCGAAGCGGTGTCATTAATCTTAGCAGGTATCTCTACACCACTGGTACTTTCAGTTCACACGATTGTATCGATGGACTTTGCAACATCTGTAATCCCTGGATGGCACACTACGATCTTCCCTCCATACTTCGTAGCTGGAGCGATTTTCTCAGGATTTGCGATGGTATTAACCTTATTATTGGTTGCCCGTAAGGTATTAGGACTTGAAAACTACATCACTATGTTCCACATTGAGTCGATGAATAAAATCATCATCTTAACCGGATCAATCGTTGGTGTTGCTTACTTAACAGAATTTTTTATTGCCTGGTATTCTGGATCAGAATATGAGCAATATGCCTTCATCAACAGATCTACTGGTCCTTACTGGTGGGCATATTGGATGATGATGACTTGTAACGTTATTTCACCGCAATTACTTTGGTTCAAGAAGATTCGTTTAAGCATTCGTGCAACCTGGATTTTATCAATCGTGGTAAACATCGGTATGTGGTTTGAACGTTTCGTAATTATCGTAACCTCACTACACCGTGATTATATCCCGTCAAGTTGGGCAATGTTTTATCCAACCTGGGTTGATGTAAGTGTATTCGTTGGTTCAATCGGCTTATTCTTTACTTTATTCTTATTGTTCTTGAGGGTATTACCTTCAATTGCTATTGCAGAGGTTAAATTGTTATTGAAATCTGCAAGTGAGCAAGCTAAAATGAAACAGATTAAAGAAGGTCATGAGAATAAAGAGTACGTTGCTGAATACGTAGAGTCTTTACAGAAATTTGATAGTGTTAAACAAGAAGATTACGCAAAAATATAACAATGAGTAATATCAAATATATTTTAGGCAGTTTTGGCGATCCTGATGAAATGATGCATGGCATCGAAAAGCTTCAGGAAAATAACATCAGTATTCATGATGTATATACCCCAATGCCTATCCACGGAATAGAAGCCAAATTGGGAATTAAAAGATCTAGGATTGATATCGCAGCATTTTGCTTTGGTATTACCGGAACTTGTGCAGCATTTGCATTGATTTATTTCTGTGCAGTGATTGACTGGAAAGTAAATATCGGTGGTAAGCCATCTTTTGCCTTGCCAGATTTTATTCCGATAATGTTCGAGTTGACAGTGCTATTTTGTGCTTTCGGTATGGTGTTAACCTATTATGCGTCTACGCATTTGTTTCCAGGAAGGGCTCCAAGAGTAATGGACCTTCGTGCAACTGATGATCGTTTTGTGATCGCAATTGATGCTAAAGATAATGCAGCACATACTGTAATTGATGGATTATTAAAAGATGCAGGTGCTTTAGAAGTAAAGTATAATGAAAGGAAGTACATTAGCTATGAATAAGAATAAATTTGTTTGTACAGCGCTTTTAGCTATTGCTTTTGCAACTACCTTCACCGCTTGTAAAGATAAACGCAGTACTGGTTTAGAATATGCCAGGAATATGTATGATCCGATTGCTTTAAATCCGGATCAGCCAGTTGATACAGCTCACGTACCTAGCTTTAAAGGTCATGCAGCTCAGTTACCACCTGCAAACACAAAACCTGTAGGTTTTACGGAATATGATGAGTATCCTAATACAAAAGAAGGATATGAAGCAGCAGGTGTAAGTATGGTTAACCCATTAACAGTTGATACACTTAACCTTGCAGCTGGTAAACATTTGTTCACTGTTTTTTGCAGCCCTTGCCACGGCGATAAGGGAGATGGACAAGGACACTTGGTTAAAATTGAGAAATTTAGCGGTGTTCCTGCTTATCAAACAGGTGCTTCATCAAGAGGAGGCAACATGGTAGATCTTACTGTTGGTAAAATTTATCACACCATTACTTATGGTGTAAATAACATGGGCTCGCATGCTTCACAAATTACCCCAATAGATCGTTGGAAAGTAGTGATGTATGTTCAACAATTACAAAAAGGACAATAGTAAAGCAGAATATAAATGGGAACTCACAATATTAATTTTAGTGAACAATTTGAGTTTACAGGAAAAGTAAAAACTTTAAGTATAGTTGGTATCGCTTTAGGTATCGCTGCTGTTGCTTATGGTTTTATTGCTGGAGATAAAGTAATGCATGAGCGTACTTTTGCCAACCTGTTGCTTATGGGATATTACTTTGCATGCGTTTGTATGTCGGGTATGTTTTTCCTGGCTGTTCAATACGTAGCTCAGGCTGGTTGGTCTGCATCTATTTTACGTGTGCCGCAAGCAATGGCTAAAACTTTGCCAATTGCCGCTGTGATACTTGTTGTAATTATTTCAGCAGGTTTATATACACATAACTTATATCATCATTGGCATGCTGATGGATTAACAGATCCAAATAGTCCTAACTACGATTCTCTAATTGCAGGGAAAGCCGTTTTCTTAAACGTACCTTTCTTCTTAGGTCGTCAGGTGGTATTTTTAGGGGTGTATAGTATTTTCGCTATGCTTTTTGTAAAATTATCATATAATGAAGATTTAGCGGGTGGTTTAGAGTCATACAGAAAAGGATTTAAAAATGCTTGTATCTTTTTAGTAATTTACGGATTTACTACACCGATCTTTGCTTTCGATACGATCATGTCATTAGAGGCACACTGGTTCTCTACCATGTTCGGTTGGTATAACTTCGCGGCCATGTGGGTAAGCAGTTTAGCTACTATCGCCATTATCCTGATCTTATTAAGAAGAGCAGGTTACATGCAATGGGTTAACAATAGCCACCTGCATAACTTAGGCCAGTTTATCTTTGGTTTCTCTATCTTTTGGACTTACGTATGGTTTGCTCAATTCTTATTGATCTACTATGCAAACATGCCGGAAGAAACAGTTTACTTTTACAGACGCTTTGAATATTACAAATTCTGGTTCTTCTTAAATCTGGCGATGAACTTCCTTGCTCCAGTGTTATTATTAATGGACAGGGACAATAAAAGAACTGATGTGAAATTATTGTTCGTATCAATTGTAGTGCTGTTGGGTCACTGGGTTGATTATTACCAGATGATTATGCCAGGTGCAGTAGAAGATGGTCATAATGGATTTGGTATTGTTGAAATCGGAACTGCAATAGGTTTCGTAGGATTGTTTACCTTTACAGTCTTGACATCGTTGAGTAAAAAACCTTTGATTGCAAAAAATCACCCATTATTACAAGAAAGTTTGCATCACCAACTATAGCAGGTGATATTATAAGGGCAAATATTTATATTATTATTATAATTAGCAGTACAGCGTACTACTTTTAAGAAAATGAGTTTAAGAAAGTTTATCACGAATAAAACGACCGCAGCTTTAGCAGTACTACTTACTGTTTTTGCAAACACGAGCGCATTTGCGCAAGAGGCAGCAGCAGGTGCTGCAGCGGCACCGAAGGTTGATATGGGTGAGATTTATAAATCAGTAATTTTTTACATTCTGATTTTCCTGGCCGTATGTTTGTTCATTGCAATTATTGGTAAATCAATAAAGGTATATGAGTTAAGCCGCGAAGCACAAGGTAAACCTGTAGGGATCAACTGGAACAGAGTTCATGCAAGTTTATTTGCATTATTCCTTGTTTTAGGTTTGTACGGTGTGTATTGGGAATATACGGTTCATGGTTCGATGTTGTTACCGGACGCTGCTTCTGAGCATGGTAAGAAAATTGATGAAATGTTTAATTTAACATTAATCATCACTACGATCGTATTTATTGCCACACACATTTTATTATTCGGATTTTCTTATATCTACAGATACTCTGCTAAAAGAAAAGCTTACTATTATCCTCATAATAATACCATTGAGAAAATCTGGACAATTGTTCCAGCCTTGGTTTTAACTGTATTGGTGTTAATGGGTTTCTTAACCTGGAGATCAATTTTCTTCAAAGTTGAAGATCCAAATCATAAGCCTTTGCAAATTGAAGTAACTTCAGAGCAGTTTAAATGGTCTTTCCGTTATCCTGGAGCTGATGGTATTGTAGGTACTAAAAACTATAAATTAACAACAGCTACCAACCAATTGGGTATCGATTTCAAAGATATTAACTCGCGTGATGATGAAATGGCTGATGAAATGGTTCTTCCAGTAGGTAAACCTGTGAAGTTGATTTTAACGAGTAAGGATGTGATTCACAGTTTTTATATGCCACATTTCAGGGTACAGTTAAATACTGTTCCGGGTATGAAAACTTTCTTTGAATTTACGCCAACTAAAACTACTGCTCAGATGCAGCAAGAAACAAATGATCCAAACTTTAAGTTCATTCTTTTATGTGCTAAAATTTGTGGATCAGGTCACTACAACATGCAAAAAGTTGTAAGGGTTGTTTCTGATGCAGAATACAAAACGTGGATAGCTGAACAGAAAACATACTTAAACGATGATTTAAGAAAACAATTTAATTTGCCGGTTGCTCCTGCTGCTCCAAAAGCGGCATCAGATTCAACAGCTAAAGATTCGGCAGCTGTGAAAACTAACCAAATGGCTTTAAATAAATAATATTACCGCAGAGCGAAAGAATTATGTCAACAATAGCATTACACGACGAACACAATCACGATCACGCTGATCATGGACACCACAAGGAAACCTTGATTTCCAAGTATATCTTCAGCATGGATCACAAAATGATTGCTAAGCAATTCCTAATCACGGGTATTATCATGGCAGTGATTGCGATGGGCTTATCAATATTATTCCGTATTCAACTGGCATGGCCGGATAAAAACTTTCCTTTCCTGGAAACATTTTTAGGTAAATGGGCTGAAGGCGGACGTATCAAGCCAGACTTTTATTTAGCGCTGGTTACGATTCATGGTACCATTATGGTATTCTTTGTATTAACTGCGGGTTTGAGTGGTACATTTAGTAACTTATTAATTCCGCTTCAAATCGGAGCAAGAGATATGGCATCGCCATTCTTAAATATGCTTTCATACTGGTTCTTCTTTACCGCTTGTGTGATCATGATGTCTTCATTCTTTATTCAAACCGGACCTGCATCTGGTGGCTGGACGGTTTATCCTCCGCTTTCGGTTGTAGCTAAGGCAATGCCTGGATCTGGTATGGGGATGACCTTATGGTTAATTAGTATGGTACTTTTTGTGGCATCATCTTTAATGGGTGGTATCAACTATGTAAGTACGATTTTAAACATGCGTACTAAGGGAATGGACCTTTGGAAAATGCCATTACCCATCTGGGCTTTCTTTTTAACAGCTATTTTAGGTATTTTATCTTTCCCTGTTCTTGTGGCGGGTGTGGTATTAATGGTATTTGATCGTAGTTTTGGTACCAGTTTTTACCTGTCTGATATTGTAATGGGTACAACCATTTTACCAAATGAGGGTGGTTCTCCAATTTTATGGCAACACTTATTCTGGTTCTTAGGTCACCCTGAGGTATATATTGTAATTATGCCTGCATTGGGTATTTCATCTGAAGTAATTTCAGTTAACTCACGTAAACCAATTTTTGGTTACCATGCGATGGTTTATTCGTTAATTGGTATTACCGTACTTTCATTCATTGTATGGGGTCACCATATGTTTGTAACCGGGATGAATCCATTGTTGGGTGGTGTATTCATGATTACTACTTTGATTATTGCTGTGCCATCAGCAGTAAAAACCTTTAATTATCTAGCTACTTTATGGCGTGGTAATATTCGTTTTACTCCGGCAATGTTATTCGCCATTGGTTTAGTTTCATTCTTCATCTCTGGTGGTTTAACAGGTATCTTTTTGGGTAATGCATCTTTGGATATTAACTTACACGATACTTATTTTGTAGTAGCTCACTTTCACCTGGTAATGGGTTCTGCAGCTATTTTTGGTATGCTTGCGGGTGTTTACCACTGGTTCCCAAGAATGTTTGGTAAAATGATGAATGCGAAATTGGGATACCTGCATTTCTGGTTAACCTTTATTGCAGCTTACTTAGTATTTTTCCCGCTTCACTTTTTAGGTTTAGATGGTGTACCTCGTCGTTATTATGCCTTTACTGAATTTGAATTTATGAAGAAATGGTTAACTGTAAACGTATTTGTTACCTGGGCTGCTATTATGGCTGCACTTGCACAGGTTGCGTTTTTATTCAACTTTTTCTACTCTATATTTAAAGGTAAAGTTGCTCCTCAAAATCCTTGGGAAGCCAATACATTAGAATGGACTGCTCCTGTAGAACACATTCACGGAAACTGGCCAGGAGAAATTCCAACAGTTTACAGATGGCCATATGATTATAGCAAACCTGGTCATGATGAAGACTTTATTCCTCAAACGGTTCCTTTCTCTCAAACCATGAGTTCTAATTTACCTCATGACTTTGAAGGAAACGCAGAAGCAGAAAAAATACAGCAGGATTGGGAATTAGCTAACCCTGTTGAAGAAAACAAAGGCTAATTAATAGTCTTCTATACAATTTAAAAGGGGTATCTGATTAAGTTTCTGCTTATCCAGATACCCTTTTCACATAAAAAGGTATATGATCAGCAGATCAGAGCAACTATTTATCAGGATTAATTTTATCACCATTATAGTTACTTTAATGGTGATACTTGCCGGCGGTATTGTAAGAAGTACGGGGTCGGGTATGGGTTGCCCTGATTGGCCGAAATGCTTTGATCGGTATATTCCACCTACAGATATTTCACAGCTTCCGGCAAATTACAAACAGAAATATGTTGAAGGCAGATTAAAAAAGAATGAAAAGTTTGCTAAATATCTGGAAAGTATGGGTAAAGCTGAATTGGCTGATCGCATTAGACATGATAAAAGCATCACTATTCCTGAAGAGTTTAATCCAACCAAAACGTGGGTTGAATATGTAAACCGGTTAGTAGGGGTTTTGGCAGGTTTGTTTTTGCTACTGACTTTTGTTTACTCCTTTATTTATAAAAAGAGTGCAAAGCGCATTATCGTACTGAGTTTGTTAAATATCTTTGTTGTTGGATATCAGGCTTGGTTGGGATCAATCGTTGTTTCTACCAATCTGGCACAATGGGTAGTTACGGTGCACATGTTATTGGCATTAGTTATTTTAGCGATTTCGATCTATACCTACAATTATGCTAAACAGCTAAACAAAACACCTTCGGTAATTATGTATCGGATACTTTGGCTTAAAGGATTTTTGTTATTTACTGTATTGATCAGTATTCTTCAGATTGTGTTGGGTACAGAAGTAAGGGAATCTGTTGATGTTGTTGCTAAGTCATTGGCCACGGGTTTAAGAGATACCTGGATTTCAAAATTAGGTGCTATATTTTCTTATCACAGAGATTTAGCCATTTTAGTGATTATTTGCAATGCGATCGTATACAAGATGGTGATAGATCGCTTTAGTGGTAAGGCTGCACCTTTGTTAACTGCGAGATGTATTTTAGTTACGCTTCTCATACAATTATTAAGTGGATTTGCATTAGCATATTTAGCCTTTCCGCCAGCAGCGCAGGCCGTGCATATTTTGTTTTCTACGTTATTATTTAGTTTACAGTTTTATCTCTACTTGTTGGTTTACCGGACGAGTACTTATAAGCAATAATATTTAAGGAAGTTGAAACAAGTTTTTTCAGATTTTTCTAAGCTCATCAAATTCAGGCTGTCTTTTACGGTTGTTTTTTCTGCGTCTATATCTTTTCTGATTGGGCAAAAAATGCAAATAGGCAGAAGCCATGATGCAAATTGGGTTAGGAAAATGAGTGCTTTAGGTGAGACTAATATCGTACATTCTATTAACTGGGGTAATTGGTTAATATTAATTGTTGGTGGTTTTTTGGTTACAGCTGCAGCCAATTGCTTTAACGAAATTATAGAGAAAGATCTTGATAAATTAATGGCCAGAACAAAAGATCGTCCTATGCCAGCTGGTAGAATGACCACCGGGCAGGGATTGATTCTAGGTGTTTTTATGGCATTTTTAGGTACCTGGTTATTGGGTAAACTAAATCTAGAAACGGGCTTACTTTCTGTCTTTTCTATTTTGTTATATGCTTTTGCTTATACTCCTTTAAAGAGAAAATCACCAATAGCTGTTTTTGTAGGGGCTATACCTGGTGCCTTGCCACCACTGATTGGATATCTGGCTGCATTTGGAAGCCTTAAAGCAGAAATGTTTCAGCCTATTGATTACTGGATAGCTATTGTATTGTTTCTTATTCAGTTTGTATGGCAATTTCCACACTTTTGGGCAATTGCATGGGTATTGGATGATGATTATAAAAAAGCTGGCTTTAGGTTATTGCCGACAAAGAAAAGAGATAAAACATCAGCATGGCTTACTTTTATTAGTACATTAATTTTAATTCCAGTGAGTTTACTGCCAACCATTCTTGGTTTCGGTGGTTATTATGTAGGTGGCTTATCATTAATTGCTGGTTTGATATTCAGCTGGCTTGCCTTTAAATTATTAATGAACAGGGAACTTGCTGATGCAAAGAAGGTGATGTTTTGTTCGTTTTTTTACATACCAGCCGTACAGCTGGGTTTATTATTAAATTTTATAGCCCAATAATTTTATGGTTCTAACAATGGAAAAGATCCAAGATACATTTGACCCTAAACCCAGAAAATTTATTGTCTGGTTGTTTGTGGTATCATCAACGATTATGTTTGGTGGTTTTACCAGTTATTATATGGTATTTGCCGCATCAAAAGGTAAAGGCCATGGTTTAGTTTTACCTGATGCCTTTATCTACAGTAGTTTAGTTATTATTGCCAGTAGCATTACGCTTGTACTGGCCTCTAAGGCTATGCGTAAGCTAAATTTTAGCCTTCAACGGAATATGTTATGGCTGACTATTATTTTAGCGGTAGCATTTGGTGTTATGCAGTTTAGTGCCTGGAGCAGTATGGTAAAAACTGGTGCTACTTTAGTGGGTAATAATGCTGCAATTTCCTTTATCTATGTGGTTTCAGGATTACACTTGTTACACATTATTGGTGGCATTGGATTAATTATTAATGCATTAGTGGGCAGCTACAAAAATATTTCTCCTGCTAAAAGCAATTACAGAATGGAAATTGCTTCTATTTTCTGGCATTTTATAGATATATTATGGATATATCTGTATGTTTTTTTACTTTTGAACCGTTAAATTTGTTAACAAACTATTATACTATTTCCAAATGAATTCAGTATCACAATTAGATCAAGTTAAAACCGGGCCATGGAATGGTGGCCGTTCTCCGTGGTCGGTAGAATATGGTAAAATCATGATGTGGTTTTTCCTATTATCAGATGCTTTTACTTTCTCATCGTTATTGATCTACTATGGCGCACAACGCTTTTCTAAATTAACATGGCCAGATCCTGATTTGGTTTTCCAATCAATCCCAGGTATTAAAGATACTGGTGCACCATTAGTATTTGTGGGTATCATGACTTTTATCTTGATTATGAGTTCTGTAACAATGGTTTTAGCTGTTGAAGCAGGTCATCGTCGTGCTAAGAAAGAGGTTATATGGTGGATGGTTGCTACCATTATTGGTGGTTTCATGTTCTTAGGTTGCCAGGCATTAGAATGGACACACTTACATCATGAAGGTTTCTGGTGGGGTGAAATTCCAAGTGCTGAAGAGTTAAAACACTTATTTACCGGTGATGTATCTTTGGTTGCTGCACAACAGTTTGCAAACTTATTTTTTACCATTACAGGTTTTCATGGTTTTCACGTATTTAGTGGTGTGGTCATCAATATTATTATTCTGATCATGACCATTAACGGTACTTTTGAAAGAAGAGGTCATTATTTAATGGTTGAAAAAGTTGGTTTATACTGGCACTTTGTTGATTTAGTGTGGGTGTTTGTATTTACATTCTTCTATTTGGTTTAATTTATCATTTTTAAAAATATTATCATGTCAGAACATCACGCACATACAGAAGGACACGAGGAGCATGCAGGTTTATCTAAAGGTAAAATCTGGCAGGTTTTTGGTATCCTTTTATTGATCACAGTTATTGAGTTTATTGTTGCCCTTTGGGTTTTGCCTAATGGTTACATGTCTCATTCTATTGGAAACTTCGTTTATATTGCTTTAACATTAGTCAAAGCTTTCTATATTGTGGCTTATTTTATGCACTTAAAATATGAGAAACTAGGCCTACAGCTTTCACTAACCGTATCATTCATTTTCATTATGTACTTTATTGTTTTAATGTTAATTGAAGGAGGATTTTTAAATCTCCACATGATGAGTCATTAATGAAAGGTAACTCTATCAAAAAACTTTTAATCCTGGTAAGCATTCTAGCTGTACCGGGATTTTTGTTTTTTTACTTATTACCTCAGTTTGCAAAGAATAGGTATAAAAGTCTTCCTATATATGGAAAGAAAGTTGTTTCGTCTACTTTTCATACTGTGAAGGGAAAAAAAATACCAGATACTATTTATCATCAGATTCCAGATTTTAAACTGGTTAATCAATCTGGTGATACTGTTTCCTGGGCATCTTTAAAAAATAAGATCGTGGTATTAAATTTATTTTATACCCAATCGAATAATACCAGTGTTACTAAATACATCAAACAATTATCTGAAGGTTACGAAAAGAAGCCGCTAGTTAGATTTGTAAGTCTTTCGGTAGATCCGTCTGATCAAAATAAAATTACAGGTTATGCGGCAACTCTAAACGCAAAATCTAATCAATGGAACTTTTTAGCTGCTGATACGGCTGTTACTTACCCGTTAATTAGAAATGGTTTACTGCTTGATGTTATTGAAGATGATAGAAAAGATAAGCCACACTTCATTTTTGGAAATAAAATCTTATTGATTGATGTTCAGCATCGCATTAGAGGGGTTTACGAAACAGATAGTCCGGATGCTACTGCAAAGCTAGAAGATGAGATAAAGGTACTTATTGCAGAGTATTTAAGGACCGTTAATGACGGCAGGTAGGGGAGTCTTTAGTCGCTAGTCTAAAGTCGGGATTGATTACAGTAACAAAAAATAAAGAGATTTAAAATATTCATGGAAAATAGTTCAATTGAAAAAAAGTATAGTAAGTGGATCATCATTCTTTCGATCTTTATACCTGTAGCCGTTGCGTTTTTGTTTGTGGTGAAGCTAAAGGATTTAGGTATAGATGCGCCCACCCTACCTTTTTTACCACCTATTTATGCAACGATTAATGGTATTACGGCTGTGTTGTTGGTGATAGCTGTTTGGGCGATTAAAAATGGTAAAATCACTTTACATCAAAACCTGATGAAATCGGCCATTGGTTGTTCTTTATTGTTTTTGGTGATGTATATTGCCTACCATATGACAACACCTTCCACTAAGTTTGGGGGGGATGGTGCCATAAAATATGTTTATTTCTTTATTCTGTTGACCCATATTCTATTGTCTATAGCCATTATTCCTTTGGTATTGGTTACCTACGTAAGGGCGCTAGCAGAACGATTTGACAGACATCGCAAAATAGCAAGAATCACCTTTCCTTTATGGCTTTATGTAGCCATTACTGGTGTTGTTGTATATTTGATGATTTCGCCTTATTATCAATATTAATACAATTCTGATTTTTAGCTTGTTTTTTGTAAAACATTAGGCAATATTGTGTATTATTGGTACATGTTTATGGCATCCTGATACGGATGAATAAATATATCTCTTTTGATATCCCTCGTGATTTTAATTAATGAAAACGAATGATGACTGATTGATATATGGCCTTTAAGGATTGTGACAAAGAGCGAGAACTGATTAAAGAAATTGTTGGAGGAAGTGAGAAAGCATTTTCTATTCTTTTTTTTAATTATCTACCTATTCTACAATCTTTTGCGCTTAAGTTCACGAAATCTGAACATGCTGCTGAAGAGATCATTCAAGATGCCTTTTTGCGTATCTGGTTAAATCGTGATAAGCTTGAACACGTTGACAATATAAAAGCCTATTTGTATAAATACGTATCAAATGAATGCTTGAGCTTTATCAGAAAAAAGATAAAGGAAGAAAAAGCAATGGGCTTATTGAAAAACCGCTACTCTGATTTGGAGAATGTAACCCTTGATGCGATCCATCTTAATGAAATAAATCGGATTATTATTGCTGCAGTTGATAAATTGCCAAGCCAACGTCGAAAAATTTATGATTTAAGTAGAGGAGAGGGTAAAAACATTCCTGAAATAGCTGAAATTTTGGGTTTGTCTGCTAGTACTGTTAAAAATGCACTCGTTATTGCGTTAAAAAGTATTCGGGAGAACTTAATTAAGCATGGGGTGTCTCTTTTTTTGATTTATTTTATCAGGGGTATTCATTAAATAAAAAAAAAGTTAATTCTTTGATAGTCCTAATTTGTCTTTTGCGCTTCTTAGTATAAGATCTATGGAGGAAAGAATAATATTTCTTATAAATAAGTTTGAGGCAGGCCAAATGGTTGATGCTGAAAAAACTGAATTACTCAATTTTATAGAAAACCACCCAGATACTGTTAGTGGAGAAATTTTGAATTTGCTTACTGCACATGATTTAGTACATGCGGGTGATGATGAAATGGATATTGATCAGAACAGGTGGAATTTAGTCTTTAATAAAATTGTTTCTGTAGATCAATTTAAACATCCGAAGAAGGCTTCAATGTCTGTTTATTACAGATGGGCTGCTGCTGCAGTGTTAATTCTAGCTTTTGCATCTGTATTCATTTATAAAATACGTGAAGGGCAACATGTTTTTACCACAGACATAGCGCCAGGCGGGAGCAAAGCGATTCTTACCCTGGCCAATGGAAAAAAAATCTCATTAAGTGATGTTGCTGATGGGGATCTGATTAAAGAAGCTGGCTTATCTATTTCAAAAACAGCTAGTGGTCATTTAGTTTATAATGTTGTGAATGGGGATTTTTCGGCTATTGGGAATGAAACCAATACCATTACAACACCTAATGGGGGTGAATGGCAAATACATTTGCCAGATGGCAGCGATGTATGGTTAAATGCTGCATCATCACTTGAATATCCTTTAAATATCCTTAATGCCGCAACTCGAAATGTAAAATTAAAAGGAGAAGCATATTTTGAAGTGGCTAAAGACAGCGCTCATCCCTTTGTTGTGGAAACTGAAAAGCAAAAATTAGAAGTGTTAGGTACGCACTTTAATGTTAATAGCTATACGGATGAACACGCAACCAGAACAACGTTATTAAAGGGAAGTGTGCGAGTTTCGTCACTTATTAATTCATCTGAATATGAGATTTTAAAACCGGGGGAGCAATCGGTATTATCAGCGCAGGGAATTAAAATAAATGCAGTAGACACTGATGAATCTGTTGCCTGGAAAAAAGGGTATTTTATGTTTAATAACGAGAAACAGGAAAGTATACTACGTAAGATATCCAGGTGGTACAATATCAAAGTTGAATACGCTGACGAAGAAGCTAAAGATGTGATGTATTACGGAACCGTGAGCAGATTTGATAAAATTTCTCAGGTGTTACACAAATTTGAACAAACCGGAGAGGTTCGTTTTGAGATGCAAGGCAATAAGCTTATTGTTTACAAAGATTAAATTATAAAAGATGAGGAAGTAACTAGCCCTTATCTATAAAAATATTACTAACTATCAACCTTAACCTAAACCAAAAAACTATGTATAAAATTCGACAACACCACTGATGTTCGAAAAGCCAACGGAATAAAAAAGGAGTGCTTGCAACACCCCTTTAATTTTGCTGTCTGGCTATTCCGGTAAACCGGAATCGATCAAAAATCAATTATTTCTTGAATAACCACGATACCACATGATGCGCTTAAACAATAAGTGTGTATCGCTAAAAAACAGACTATTAAATGTACAAAATTTATATAAGAATTTTATGTACGCATCGCCGCTACATACCTAAATTGCTATTGATGATGAAGTTAATTACGGTCATATTACTTGCTTCCCTGATGCAGGTTAGTGCAGCTTCGTTTGGCCAGCTTATTACATTGAAGGAAAAGAATGTAACGCTGGAAAGAATGATTAAAGAAATCAGAAGGCAATCTGGTTACGATGTTTTATTATCAACTAATAAGATTAAAAGTACCACTACATTCAACGCTAATTTTAATCAATCAACCATTGCAGATGTAATGGCTAAAATCGTTGCTGGTAAGGATTTAAGCTATACCATTGAAGATAAAACGATCTTGATCAAGCCAAAAGATAAATCCATCTTAGATAAAGTAGTTGATTATTTTGTTGCCGTAAAGGTAATAGGTAAGGTTAAAGACAAAAGTGGTAATGCGCTCCCTGGTGTTAGTGTCAGAGAAAAAGGTGTCTCTAATGCGGTTTCTACTACTTCATCAGGAGATTACACCATTACCGTAAAAGAAGGAGCTACACTAGTTTTTAGCTATGTTGGATATAAATCAACAGAGGTTGAAATTGGAAGTAAGACACTTATAAATATAATCTTAGAGGAAGATGCTGAACAGCTCAGTGAAGTAAATGTAGTTTCTACCGGCTATCAGGATCTGAATAAAAAGTTATTTACAGGTGCTGCCACGTCGCTTAAGGCATCTGATGTAAAAAGAGATGGTATCAATGATGTGAGCCGAATGCTGGAGGGGCGGGTTGCAGGGGTTTCTGTACAAAACGTATCAGGTACATTTGGTGCTGCACCAAAAATCCGCGTTCGTGGTGCAACTTCGATCTCCGGAGATAATAAGCCATTATGGGTAGTAGATGGGATTATTCTTGAAGATGTTGTAAACATTTCCAATGAACAATTATCTACTGGTGATCCTTCGACTCTGGTTGGATCTTCAGTAGCCGGGCTAAACCCTGATGACATCGAAAGCTTCAATATTTTAAAGGATGCAGCTGCTACTGCCCAATACGGTGCAAGAGCAATGAATGGTGTGGTTATCATTACCACTAAAAAAGGTAGAAATACTCAAGGTAAGCCCGTTATCTCTTATACAGGTAACTTCTCGAGCTACATGAAACCCTCATATAATAATTTTGATATCTTAAATTCTGCAGATCAGATGAATGTTTATCTGGAAATGCAAAATAAAGGTTGGCTAAATCATTCAAGTTCATCACGTAGTGCGAATGGAGGCGTGTTTACTAAAATGTACAATGAAATGTATCAGTATGATGCTGCAACCGGAACGTATGGATTAAAAAATGATGCGCTTAGTCAAAAACAATATTTGCAACGTTATGCGGATTCCAATACAGATTGGTTTGATATCTTATTCAAACAGTCTTTCATGCAGGAACATTCAATAGGAATTTCATCAGGTACTGAAAAATCAAAGATTTATGCATCAACCAGTTATTTGCAGGATAATGGTTGGACTGTTGGCGATAATGTGAAACGTTTTACAGGCAATGTTCGTGGAAACTTTGAAATTAATGACAGATTAAGTATCGAACTCATTACACAAGGATCAATCCGTGATCAAAAAGCCCCAGGTACATTGGGTAGAAACGGTAACCCGGTTTATGGAACATATGATCGCGATTTTGATATTAACCCATTTAGTTATTCACTTAATACCAGCCGTGCACTAACTGCCTTTGATGCAAATGGAAATCGAGAATTTTTTACCCAAAACTATGCGCCGTTCAATATTTTACATGAGCTTGAAAACAATACTTTAGAGCTTAATTTAATTGATTTTAAGGTTCAGGGCGGGGTAAGGTATAAAATCACAAAGGATTTAAAGTATTCATTTGATGGTGCATATCGTTATGCTAAAACTAGTCAGGAACATAAAATTACCGAAAACTCCAATATGGCTGAGGCTTACCGTGCGGGAATAAGTCCAAATGATGCAACGGTTAGATCCAACAATAAATTTTTGTACCGCAATCCTGATGATCCCAATGCGCTACCGGTTAGTGTATTGCCTTATGGTGGTTTCTATAAAACTAATGATGATAATATTGTTAATTATTATGTAAGGAACAGTTTGGAGTATGATAAAACTTTTAACGTAGACCATTTGGTCAACTTTTTTGCCACTCAAGAAATGAGATACATCAACCGTCAGAATAAAATATTTGATGGTTATGGATATCAATATGATAAGGGAGGGATTCCGTTTATCGATCCAAATATCGTAAAGTCAAATGTAGAAGGTGGTTTTAACTATTATAGCATGGGCTATCGTTATGAACGATACTTAAACTATTCTTTAAGAGGGGCTTATTCTTATAAAGGAAAATATAGTATTAACGCAACAGGGCGTTACGATGGATCAAATCTTTTGGGTGAATCACCTACGGCAAGATGGTTACCTACCTGGAATGTATCTGGTGCATGGAATATTGATACAGAAAATTTTATGCAATCTGAGCGGATTAAAAAGGTAATTAACCGTGCTACCCTTCGTGCTACTTATGGGTTAGTTGCAAGTATGGGTACAGCGCAAAATTCTAGTCTTGTGTTAAGAAGTATGGCCACACGCAGGCCTTACATTCCGGAAAAAGAAACCAAATTATATATAGATGGACTGGAAAATTCTGAGTTAACATTTGAAAAACTCAATGAGCTAAATCTTGGCTTAGATTTAGGTTTATTTAGTGATCGGTTAACGCTTACTGTAGATGCCTATCAAAGAAAGAGTTTTGATTTAATTGGAGAATTTAGAAATGGTGGCATAGGAGGCGAAGCAGTAAAGCAAGCCAATTATGCAGATATGAAATCACACGGTATAGAAGCATCGCTTGGCGCCCGAATTTTAAAGACAGGTAACTTTAGCTGGTCATCACAATTAATTTTTGGATACAATAAAAATGAAATCACAAATCTTAAAAACCAGCCATTAATTTTTGACTTAATTGGGCCAGATGGAGGTGCTTTGGAAGGGTATGCACAACGCGGTCTATTTTCAATCGATTTCAAGGGATTAGATCCGCTAAATGGTTCTCCTAAATTTCTGGATAATGAGGGTGATGTTAGTGGCGATGTTTATTTGCAGAGCAATGTGGTTAAGTATTTAAAATATGAAGGACCAATTGATCCGAAATATACTGGTGGTTTCTCAAACACATTCAAGTATAAAGATTTTACACTTTCTACACTGGTTACTTTTGCTGCAGGAAATAAGGTACGTCTTGCTCCAGCCTTCAAAACAAGTTATACTGATTTAGATGCTATGCCTAAAGCTTTCTTAAGCCGTTGGGAAATGCAGGGGGATGAGCTTAAAACTAATGTACCTTCTATTTTGGATGCACTTGAAGCAATTGACTTTAGAAGTATTTATGCCTATAATAGTTATAACTATTCTACAGAACGTGTGGCAGATGGGGGCTTTGTAAGAATGAAACAAGTCATTCTAAGCTACAATATTCCTTCAAAATATACCAAGAAACTTGGGTTAACCAATTCTTCAATAAGTGCTGTGGGTAACAACTTATTTTTAATTTATTCGGATAAAAAGTTGAATGGACAAGATCCAGAATTCTTCGGGTCAGGTGGTGTTGCATTGCCGATACCGCGTCAGTTCACATTGTCTTTAAAAGTAGGATTCTAAATAAAAAATCATGAAAAAAATATTTATATCTATTGTTGCCCTTTCACTTCTGTCAAACCTGGGATGTAAGAAATTTTTAGAGCAATCTCCAGATCAAAGAACGCAATTAAATTCAGTTGATAAAGTAGCAGAATTATTAACGAGTGCTTATCCGGAAGGGAATTATATTGCTTTTACGGAAACATCATCAGATAATGTAGAAGATAAAGGACCAGGTATAGGTGATGAAAATAGGCAAATTGTTTTGCCTTATTATTGGAGAGATAACGACAATTATACCGAAGATACACCTACTAATTACTGGAATGCCTGTTATACTGCAATTGCAGCTGCTAATGCCGCACTAGAAGCCATTGGTAAGGCACCTGATCAAACGGCTTATTTACCTTATAAAGGTGAAGCATTGCTTGCCCGAGCGTACGCTCACTTCATGTTGGTTACGCTTTTCTCCAAAACGTATGAAGCCGGTACAGCTAATGATTCTCCTGGAATTCCGTATGTAACCTCACCAGAGAAGGTTGTAATTGGCCAATATTCCAGAGGTACTGTTGCATCCGTATATGCGAATATAGAAAAAGACTTAACAGAAGGGTTGCCTCTTTTAAGGAACACGGCATATAAAATTCCTAAATATCACTTTAATATTTCAGCAGGTAATGCATTTGCCGCCAGATTCTTTTTGTTTAAAAAAGATTACGATAAAGTAATTCAATATGCTAGTGCCGTATCTCCGGGAAATTCATTTGCAAACATTTTGAGGCCGTGGAATACTAGATATAACACTTATACTCTTGATGAGATGTACCTGTATTTTACACAAGCGTCAGAGCCTTCTACTTTATTGTTAATTGAAACAGCCTCTTCTTGGGCGAGAACCCTGACTCCCCGTTTTGGTTATGGTCAGGTGATTAATAATGAGGTTTTTACCAATAATGTAACTGGTGCCCGTTGGTCGTATAAATCGGCTTATTATGGGCAACCCCATTATAGTATGCTAAAATGGAAGGAATATTTTGTGAAAACAAGTCCTAATGCCACCATTGGAGAACCATATACGATAGTTCCTGTACTTACAGCAGATGAAACGCTATTAAATAGGGCAGAAGCTTATGCATCATCAGGGCAAAATACATTGGCCTTACAGGATTTAAATACATACGCCAGTACCAGAATTTTAAATTATAGTGCTACTACCCATGCGGTAACATTAGCTAAAATCGCTGCTTTTTATGGTATTGCAGATCCAAAAGAAGGATTAATTGCGACTATCCTGGATTTTAAGAAAAAAGAATTTACTCAGGAAGGTTTGCGTTGGTTTGACATTTTAAGGTATAAAATACCCGTAACACATCGTGTTTACGCCGTAAATGGTTCATTTACTACTATGGAACTTACAGCTAACGATCCAAGAAGATTATTTCAACTCCCTACACAAGTTACACTTTCTGGTATTAACCAAAATCCAAGATAATTATGAAAAAAACATTTAAATATGGATTGGTTGCATTAGCCATGTTTACAATCCTCGCATCCTGTAAAAAGGAATCAAAACTAAATGCCAATCTGGATGCGATAGACCAAAATATAATAAAAGATAAGAATTCTACTGATATCTGGTTGGACCAAAATTTTTTAAATCCCTATAATATTGAAACCAAATATCGGTTTGACCGTTTTGAACTGGCCTCAGGAAAGAATATTACTCCTCCCGCAGTAGAACAGGTAATTCCTGCAATGGAAATGGTTCGTGATGTGTGGATCAGACCATATGAAGTTGCCGGTGGAGGAGATTTTATTAAAAAAATCTCACCAAAACAATTCGTTTTAGCTGGTAGTGCAGAATATAACAGCAATGGATCAATCACTTTAGGTACAGCCGAAGGTGGACGTAAAATTGTTCTTTATGTGATTAATTCATTTGATAAAACGAATATCAATTCTGTAAAACAGATGATCCAGGTAATTCAACATGAATACACACATATTTTAAATCAAACGGTAGATTTTTCTCCTGAATATCAAACCGTATCTCGTGGTGGTTATGAAGCAAACTGGACTCAACGATCGCTTTCTGAAGCATATTCTTTGGGTTTCATTACACAATATGCCCGAGTGTCACCACTGGAAGATTTTGCTGAGCAGTCATCCAATATGTTGATGATGGGAAGGGTACAATATAATGCCATTGTAGCCACAACACCTGCAGATGCTCAGGTTAAATTGAAGAAAAAAGAGCAATATGTGGTAGACTATTTTAAGACTGCATTTAATATTGATTTCTATCAGTTACAGAAAGAAGTTCAGAAGGCATTATTTAAAGTATCTCCTCCTGTTTTATCGAGGTTAATTGGTTATGGAGTAGGCTATACTACATTATATTCGAACCCTACCACGGACCCAAATCAATCTGCAGAATTTTTAGGGTTGTGGAATGCTGCAAGAACATCAATGCAGGCTGGCGGATTTATTTTAAAAGATTTCTTAATGACTTTTAAAGCAAATAATGTAATGACATTGAGGTATACATTTACAAATGCTGCAGGAACTACGACTTATTTTGCCGATGCCGATTATACTTTAGCACTAAATGCAAACACCGGCTTAACTACATTTACCTTAATGGCGACTCAACCAACTGGAACTACGTATAGTAACATGGGGGTAATTAATGCCCGAATGGCAGGGGTGAACAGTTACTTTTCAACGGGATCATTCAGGGCTAACTGGATTAATCAAATTATACCTGGCGAAATTGGATACTTAGGTTCATTAGGCGCGTTTTATAAAACCACAAATGCTAACTCCTATTTTTATGGAACAATGGGGCAATAATTTAAGAGAAATCAACATGAAAAAAATATTAATATATACACTTTTTTCTCTTGCCTTATTTACGGGTTGTAAAAAGGAAGAGGTATTGATTGATGGCGAAAGACCTGAAGAAAGGGTTTCTACTGCTGTAACAAAATATAATGATGAACTAACCGGGAGTACAAACGGCTGGAAAGCATTTTTATATCCCGAAGGTGGCGGTGGCTATTCCTTTTATTTTAATTTTACAAAAGATAATAAGGTAAGCATGTACGCTGATTTGGATTCAGATCCTGCCAGCGAAAGTATGGAAAGTACCTATCGAATCAAGGCACTTCAAAATCCAACATTATCATTTGATACCTATAGTTATATGCATATTTTGGCTGATCCTGATCCAAATACTTTTGGAGGTGTTGCTGGCTGGGGTCTTTTTTCAGATTTTGAATTTACATTTGATAAAGCAGTAGGCGATTCGATTATGCTTTCAGGTAAGCTTTTAAAAAGCAAGTTGGTTTTGGTAAAGGCAACAGCAGCAGAAAAAAAGCTTTATAATGAAAAAGGTTTATTAAATGCTATCCTAACATCTGTAGATTATATTGATGCTAACAGCAATCTCTATTTTACGCTGGTAGATGCTATAAAGGTTCAAACTTCCATCAATTACTTCCAAAAGGTGGTTACATTTATTTGGGATAACGGTAATGGTGGCGTAACTACAAATTCAACTGGCTTTGCTTTTACCTTAACCGGAATAAGATTTAAGGAACCTTTAATATATAAAGATAAAGCCATTAGTGAGTTCACCTGGGATTCTGCTAAGCAGGTATATTTTACCACAGTAGGCGGAGTAAGATTGGAAATTGTTTCCGCAACAACTTCAATTTATCCTTTACATTTACTTTTGGGTATACAATATTCTGAAATTATCGTTCCGAATGGTACGAATTACCCAGGGTGGGGAACAGAATTTGTTACCCGAAGAGCAGCCGCAGCAGCAGGTACATTGGCATCTGGATATAATTTAAGATTAGATCGAATGGTTTTTAATTTTAATACCATAAACAATACCATGTTGTTAAGTGCTGATGTTTATCAGGGTGCAAACAGGTTTGTTGCAGATTTTCCTTATTCTTTTACTAAAACCACAGCAGGTGTGTACAAATTTACAGCATCAGCACCAACAGGGAATGCTGCTTTAATTGTAACACAAATGGCACCACTCACTACACAACGTATTAATGCAGATACTTTCACACTGGCGTATTTTACAAATCCAACAACGGGTGAGATCTTAGGTCAGTTTAAAAGTGTAGAACATCCAAATTTTACATTCTCCGGCTCTTTACAGTAAGTTAAGTTATGCTTTCAACCCTCGCCTCATCAGCGAGGGTTTTTTTATGACATAATTTTTAACGACCTCCAATCGTTAAATCTGTATATTTGTGAACATGAAAAGGAAAATTATTTTTGTCTTATTTCTAGCGGTACTAAACTTTGTAACCGTGTTACAGGTGAATGCCCAATGTGCCATGTGCAGCATCAATGCAGAGCAAGGCAATAAAAATGGCAATACTGTTTCTGCCGGTTTAAATACTGGTGTGCTTTATCTCTTAGCCATTCCATATTTAATGGCTATTGTTGTAGGTGTAGTTTGGTATAAAAAATATCGTAAAAAAAATATTCATCTGGAAATGAAAAAGGAGCCTTTTCATATGAATTAACTCATGGCTGAACAAACAACCTCAAAACTTTATGCCATTGTGCATTGTAAATGTCCGCATTGCCGTAGAGGTGATGTTTTTACAGGCAGTATGTATGGCTGGAATATTCAGCATACCAAAATAGTCTGCAGTCATTGTGCGCAAAGGATAGAAATAGAACCTGGCTATTTTTATGCGGCCATGTACGTAAGTTATGCCATGAATGTGATTGAAATGCTTACCGCCAGTTTTGTTACCTATCTTATCTTTGGTCCCTTAACTGATGCTACCTTTTGGCATTATTTGATTGTAATTTTTGCCGGATGCTTTATTTTATATCCTTTTAATTACCGGTATTCGCGAATTATATTGCTGCATGTTTTATCGCCCAATATCAAGTATAAGCCATATTATGATAAGTAAGGAAGGCAAAAATTGGTTAGTTGAAGAATCGGTTAAATGTTGTTAGTTAATTATTCAATCAATTAAATCCAACTTGCCACCTGACCAGATGAGCAACTCCACACCTTACCAACTTTACAGCTTACCAGATTAATACCTCACCTATGTTAAAGAAAGAAACTTTAAAATTTATAAAAGATGTAGCCAGCCATAACAACCGGGAATGGTTTGCCGAGAATAAATCAAAATATGAGGACGCCAGGCAAGATGTTTTAAATATGGTTGCTGCGCTTATTCCTGAACTTGCCAAAGTAGATCCATTAATTTCTGCAGATACGGATGCCAAGAAAAGCTTAATGCGCATTTACCGCGATGTTCGTTTCAGCAAGAATAAAGACCCTTATAAAAATAACTTCGGAATCTGGTTCTCTGCAAAAGGCAAGGGAGGTAACGGACCAGGCTATTATTTGCATATTCAACCAGGCAATAGCTTTATAGCTGGTGGTTACTGGATGCCTGATGCACCAGATGTTAAACTGATCAGACAGGAGATCGATTATAATATCAGTGATTTTAAAGAGATCGTTAACAATAAAGATTTTAAAAGCAATTTCAAGTTAGGTACTTCAAATGCCTTAAAAAATGCGCCCAAGGGTTACGATCCTGCTGATCCAAACATCGAATACTTAAAACTCAAAAGTTTCGAAGCAACGATGAAATTGGATGATGAAGATTTTTTTAAACCTGAACTCGTTAATAAGTTGATAAGTTCTTTTGCAACTGTTAAACCATTAGTCGCATTTTTACGGAATGCTATTGAACAATAACCTTCAAGGGGCTTGACACTTAATATTCTTTACTCAACTAAATCTCAACACTAAAAAATGAAAAATACCTTTTTAGCTTTTGCACTTCTATTGTTTATTTCATCCCTAACATCATGTGTGGTTCTTTCGCCCAAAAAGTATAAGGCATTGTTAGGTAGTAAAGATTCTTTATATACCGCTTTTAATGAAGGCCTGGTTAAAATAGAAAATCTGGAAAAAGAAGTATCGAGGCTTAAAAAGGATACCACGATGATGGCTGAGGAGTTGAGGGATTTGCAGAATAACTATAATGAAGTTGATGCCAGTTACAAGAAACTTAAAAACAATTCTACTAGTGAAATAACCAAGTTATCAGGTGATTTAGCTGCAAGGGAAAAGCGTTTAAAAGAAGTAGAAGAAGTGTTGCGTAAACGTGATGAGGCCACCAATTCATTAAAAGAAAAACTACAACAGGCTTTATTAGGCTTTACGAAAAGTGGCTTAACAGTAGAAATTAAAAATGGTAAAGTATACGTTTCCTTAACGGATAAACTTTTATTCCCTTCTGGAAGTATCATTATTGATGAAAAAGGTAAGCAAGCCTTAACTCAGCTGGCTAATGTGTTAAAGCAACAGCCAGAAATTAATATTGCGGTAGAAGGTCATACTGATAATCAAAAAATTAATAACCTGGGTCAGATTAAAGATAACTGGGATTTGAGCGTGCTCAGAGCAACATCCGTCGTGCGTTATTTAACTGAAAATGAAAAGGTAGAAAGTGTAAGGATGACGGCTACAGGAAAAGGTGAATTTCAGCCTCTGGGCGCAAATACTACGGCTGAAAGTAGAAGCAAGAACAGAAGGATAGAAATTGTACTGTCGCCAAAGTTGGATGAGCTTTACAACCTGATCAAATAAAAGGATTGTTGTATCATAAGTATTAATTTATATCAAGATTTATCATGTTGAGCTTGTCGAAACACCGTTGAGGAAAATTTTTTAGTAGTCTTTCGACAGGCTCAGGATGACATTTTAGGTTTATGATATAGCCTGTTTTATTTTCGATATGATTTTAACACTTTAAATGTTTGTTCAAAATCTCCACCGTTTAAATTTGTGTAATCTGGCATAGAAATTTTATGATAGGATAAAAAGTTTAACAGTTGTTTGATGATATTGGATACCTCTTCAGATACATCAGTATGTTTAAGTGCATCTATTTTTAATAGATATAGCGCCACTTCTAACATTTTAAAATCTTCTTTTTCTGCAATTTTTAACCCTTTATCGCTTTCAATAACTGCCTGTTCATAGTTGTGAATGCAATTATAAAAACTGGCTTTGAAAATAAAAAATCCAACCGAAATAAATGGCGTGTAGTAAGTGTAATCACTACTGATGATTTTATCTACAAAATCAACAATTCTTTGCGCCTTTTTATAATAATTCAGTTTAAGGTAGGTATGACCTAAATGAATTAATAAAAATGGCGAGAATACTGAGTTCCTGATATAGAAAATATTAGGATATTTATTTAGGACGGCCATAATAAACCGATGGCATTCTGCATAATTTTTTTGTGCAAACAGAGTTAGCAAAACCAGGCGATAGCAAAGTATTTCAGCGGTGGTAAGTGCTTCATTCCTTAACGGTGGGCTCTGGTCTATCTGATGGCAAAGTTTAATGATTTTATCTTCAAATGAGCGGCCCTCATTTGGCTTATTAATGAGGTTATTATAAAAGTATAAGATTAAATCATAAGGGTTTATTGGAAAAAGTTCATTCAGTCTCTTATAGTTCCGCTTCAATAATTGCATGGTGTTCACCAATGAAGCCTTATCTATATCGATTAAAAGAATATTACACTCAATAATATGTAACATGATTTGTATATCCTGATTCAACACATTATCAGAAATGTTCTTTATTGTTTCCTTGTATAACTTGCTCATGGTTCTTCCAGAAGCCATCAGGTCAATAAAATCCTGCCCGATACTTTGTTTATTAAACATGGAATTTGACTTGCTTAGCTCATATTTTGCAACGCTGCAGATGAAGTCGAAGGCTTTATTTTTTTCTTCATTGGTAAATGGCAGCATTAAAATGTTTTTAAGTTCAGCAATTTCGTTTCTGTTCACGCAAAATCTTACAGACCAATTTAGAATGTTATTTCTTAATGCCGTTTTTGGATCAAAATTTTGTAGAATGTATTCAAAAAAAGCTTTGCTAGACTTATATTTAAAGTTCTCCGTAATTTGTATGAATACGAAATAAGTATAGATATCATTATTCAGAAAACGAACTATTTCCGTCGGTACAACTGTACTTAATCGCTTTTCTTCAATTAAAATTCCGGTATACAGCAGTTCTTCATATGCATCGGGGTAGCTATCTATATAGCTAAGTACATTTTCTTTAGCCACCCGTAATCCCTTGTTACCTATGGATATGTGTTCGGTAATTTTTTTTAATAAGAAGATTTTTTCAGTACTTTTTTTGGCTAAAAAGATTTTTTTCTCTAAAAAGTAATTGATTAACTCATAGCATAACAATGGATCTTCAAGTTCTAGATTTTTAATCTCGTTTGAAAGTTTAAAATAAACCTGTAGCCAAAATGGGGTTTTAAGCTGTGTAATTAAGGGCTGGCTGATATCATCTATCATGACCAGTTTTTTTTCAATATGGCTAAGTGTATATAAAATTTCCTTAGAGCTGAGTGGCGGAACATTGCTCAAAGTTTCCTCATCATAGAATACACCTGTATACCATGATTTTGTTAAAAAAGCAGACCCCGTTAAAACCGGTTGAAGATTTATCCAGGTATGAGTTCTGACACTGATTACCGTCTTTAAAAAATTGTTTTCTTCAATACTATACAAAAAATCTACAAATGATTTAAATCTATTGCTTCTGGCCAGGTAATCATCTATTCCATCAATAAGAATGATAAATCGTCCCTCTTTTTCATTTGGATTATTTTTAAAATGAGTGATCATGTCACTCACACTGGTAAAATTAAATTCCTTTAAAAACCATTCATTTAATGATAATCCTGCCTGAATAGTAGACATGATTACATTTGAATTGATCAATAAAACAATATCATTTTTATAAAGCGCTTGTTCTGAATGAAAAAAATGTTCTACTAAATGAGCGATTAATATGGATTTACCATGGCCTGGCTGTGCACTTACCGTAGCAAACTGATAATTGTTCTTTAAAAAATAATCGAAATCGGGATAATAGAAACTTCGCTTTGCCGTAAACTCAAATGGCACTCCAGAATTATTTTTCTTGATAATGAGAGCGGAATCAGTAATGGCCTTTGCCTTTAGTTTTAGGGTTTGCCATAAGCTTTGGGTAACAGTGATATTATCCTTTTTGTCTCTCCTGAAAGCATCCCAATCTGAGTAGCCAACATATTGAGACAAGCTATTTAATGTGAACAAAGAAAATTTATGCAGTGTATTTGCAAAACCAAAGAAACGCTTGATAGTGGTTTCACTAACATAGTTTTTGGTTTCCTGGAATACGTACTCAGAAATTACCTTACAATGAGCTGGATCAATATTTCTCAATCCTGATTTTGTAAGTACAAACTTCCTGAGTTCAATAAGGAGTTCGTTTGAGTTCATTAATTATAGAGATGATGACTATGCTAATGTCATCAAATTTTAACAATAGCAGAAATGATTTGAGTAACAAATGCAAGTATGAATAAAATGAATGGAATAGATAAGACAAACAATGAATAGGAATGGATAGGGCAGATTATAGTCCGGAATGTAGATTTGTTTCTAGTTACTTCGGAGTATAATGATACTGAAGTAATTCAAATGTCACCCTAAATAACGCCTGAAATGATGAAAACTTCTACTATAGTATCCTTTAATGGGATAACCCGCAATTTTTTAAAATTTGTGGTCATCGTTTTAATAACGCTCTTATATTCAAAATCGTATGCACAAACAAAAATTTATGCAAATTCTGTAACAGCGTCAGGCAATGCTACTAGCCTTACAGGTTGTGGCACATTGGGTTTAGGTGCATGCTCCGTTACTACGGTAGATAATGCTACAAATGCCATAACCAATGATGAGAATACCTTTGCAACGGTAAAGTCGTCGGGTGGTATTGCTTTAAATCTTTTAGCTTACAGTGGTGAACTTGAATTAAAGTTTCCATCTAATATTCCGGCGAATACGACTACTTACATCAGAATAGATTCTGATCCTGATTTATTAAATGCGCTTGTAGGGGGTAATTTAGGTGGTTTGCTGGCTAACGTTTTAGGGAACGTAGTTTTAGGCAATCACAGCTTTTACATTGCAGCTAAGAATGCCTCTGGTACTATTGTTACAGATGGGGCAAGTAGCGGACAGTTTACCAATAATAACCTTCGTTTGGTTAAAGATGGTTTAGGCAGGTTTTATGTGGCTATTACGCCGAACCAAATTTATGATCGGGTGTTCATTCGTGACATTACCAATGCTGCCTTACTAGGTGTAAATAATAACACTAAAGTATATTATGCATTCTACACTTCAGGAACAGATCCTTGTGCACAGGCCTTTGCTACCGGTTTTGAAGGAACAGGGATTACCCTGGATGCTTTGCGCTTAGGAAATTCTGGCGTGATCAATAGTGAAAGGGCAATAGATGCAGATCAAAATAACTTTTCTCAGATCAGCCTCGGGGTTGCCGCTGTAGGCGGAACAGCCAGTCAAAATTTTTATTTTACCACTTCTTCCAATGCTACCGATGATTTTAATTTAAGGTTTAAAACTTCACCTGCACTTTTAACATTAGGCCTCTTAAATAACATCAGGGTTACGGCTTACAATGGAATTGATGAAGTTTTTACACAAACATTAGATCCTACGTTACTAAACCTGGAGTTACTTACCCTGGTTAATAACGGATCAATCGTTTCGATTCCATTCTCACCCGGCAGGTCATTCGATCGGGTAAAAGTTACGCTATCATCACTTGTAAATGCAAATTTAACACAAACGATTGATGTTTACGGATTAACACGATCTGCCGGAAGACCTATCTTTACTGCTCCGGCAAGTAATGCGGTAGCTGCATGTTACAATGCTCCGGTAGTTTTAACAGCTACAACAGCCAATACAAATGAATTAATTTGGTATGATGCCTTGCAAGGAGGTACACCATTGGCAACAGTTGCTTATAATGGTGGCTTTACCACACCTGCTTTAACTGCCAATAAAACTTATTATGTAGCAGCAAGACGTTTAAATTGTACTAATGAATCGGTACGGGTACCAGTAGTAATCACTGTAGATCCACAAATCACATTTGCAGGGGCTACCTTAGTAAATGCAACCAGCCAGTTTGCATACAATCAGCAAATTACCGCAGCAACTGGTGGTACGCCTGGTTTTAGCTACACTTTAGCCTCAGGCAGTACTTTACCAACCGGATTATCACTTTCTACCAATGGTACGATCAGTGGTACGCCAACAGTACCTGGCTTATATAACTTTTCTATCGTTGCAACAGATTTAAAAGGTTGTACCGTTACCGCTGCGTACACACTTACTGTTACCGCTGCCCTAACATTACAGTCAGGAAACTTGCCCGAAGGCATCACAGGTATTACTTATCCAACGCAAATTATTCCTGCGGCCGCAGGTGGAACTGGTCCTTACACTTATTCGGTTGCAAATCCCCTTCCGTCTGGTTTAACATTCAATCCGGCAACAAGAGAAATTACGGGAACACCTACCACTCCGGGCAATTATACTATCCCGGTAACAGTAGCTGATGCCAATGGAAATACCATCTCTGCAAATTATACCATTAAAATTACCGATCCGTTTGTGTTGCCTCCTGCAACGCTTGCCATGGGAACCAAAGGAACGGTATATACGCCACAGTTTATTCCATCCGCAACAGGCGGAACAACACCTTATACCTATGTGGCTACAGGTTTGCCTGCAGGTTTAACATTTAATCCGGTTACGCGGGCAATTACTGGTACACCAACTGTTGATGGTTCTTTTACAGTAGCTGTTACGGCCACTGATGCAGATGGAAAAACGGTAACGACTAATTATGCGCTTACCGTAATTAATCCATTGGTGTTGCCATCAGCTACACTTCCTGATGGTACGGAAAATGTAGTTTATGCCACACAAACACTTCCTGCAGCTACTGGAGGTGTTGGACCATACACTTATGTTGCCAGCAACCTTCCTGCCGGATTAAGTTATAACCCCTCAAACAGACAATTAACTGGTACACCTACTCAGGCGGGTAATTATTCTATATCGGTAACGGTAACTGATAGCGAAGGCAGAACAGCAACTAATGCCTATCCGATTAAAGTCATTGGAACGCTTGGCTTACCATCATCTACCTTGCCAAATGGAATTGTTGGAACGGGATACCCTGCTCAAACCATACCTGCGGTAAATGGTGGAACTGCGCCACATACTTATACTGCGGTAAACCTGCCTCCGGGTTTAATCTTTGATCCATCAACAAGAGTAATCACTGGTACACCAACGGTAGGGGGTAATTACAATGTTCAGGTTACGGCAACAGATGCCAATAACAATAAGGCTACCACATCTTATAGCATAGTGGTAGACGTAAATGCCCCGGTGGTGGCATCCACAACGGTTTGCTCGGGTTCGGTTGCTTCTCTAACCGTTAGCAATGTATTGCCGAATGTTTCTTACAGGTTATACGGCCCGGCAGGAAATACCGTTTTACAAACCAGTGCTGCAGGTAATTTTACAACTCCGGCAGTTACTTCTCAAACTACTTTTTTTGTGGAGGCGTTTTCGGGTACGGCGGTGAGTTCCAGAACTGCCGTTACAGTTTCTGTTAATCCACCAGCTACTTTAGCTACTGTAACCACCAGCAACCAGGTCATTAATGCTGGTCAAACCACAACTTTAACAGCAACTGCTGATGCCGGAAATACAATTGCCTGGTATGATGCAGCTACTGGTGGAAATCAGGTTGGAGTAGGTACTTCATTTACTACACCAGCTTTACAAACCAGCACAACCTATTATGTGCAAACTACGAGTGCCGCAGGTTGTATCAGTGCGACCAGGGTTCCGGTTTTGGTTACCGTTATCGCAGGTGGAGGCAATACGGCATGTAATGCTGCGAGCAGTCAGAATACAGGTATAAACGGTATTTGTTTATTATGTTCAGTTAATGGAGCGGGCAACTCTACTGATGCCGATGCAAATAATTTCACCAGAATTTCACTGGCTGTTGGCGTGGGTGCTACAGGCTATCAACAATTGATTTTCCCGGCCGCTGGTGCTGCAACGGATAGTATCCGTTTGGATCTGGGCTTGCCTGGAGGTCTTGCAGATGTTAGCCTTCTTAATAATATTACGGTAAGTGTATTAAACGGGGCCACAGTTGTCAGGACTGTCCAAATTAATGGAAACTTATTAAATCTTACGCTATTAGGTGGAAACAGATTTGCTGCTACTGTATTGGCCGGCGGTGTTTATGATCGTGTTCAGGTTAGCTTTGGTGCATTGGTATCAGCATTAAGTAGCTTAGATATTTATGGCGCAACGGTTATCTATCCTAATCCAACCATCACATCAGGTGCACAGTCAATTTGCGCTGGTGGCACGGCTACTTTAACGGCAACAGCGAATGGAGGTACAACTTTAACCTGGTTTAATGCCCCAACCGGAGGAACACAATTAGGTGCAGGTGAAACCTTCACCACTCCGGCAATTACTGCTACCACTACTTATTACATTCAGATCAATAAGGCAAATTGTGCGAATACTACACGTATTCCTGTTGTGGTTACGGTAAATCCGGCTATTGTTTTCAATGGAACAACACTTACCAATGCAACAATTGCCTCTCCATACAGTAAAGAACTTCCGGTAGCAACAGGCGGAACACCTGGGTTTACTTATTCACTGGCATCAGGAAGTACGCTTCCAGCCGGATTAACTTTATCCTCAACAGGTTTAATCAGCGGAACACCAACAGCAACAGGTGCACCTACGTTCTCTGTGGTGGTTACCGATACTAAAAATTGTAGTGTAACGGCAACATTCAACTTAACTGTAACGCCTGCCTTATCGCTGGCAGCAGGTACATTGCCAGATGGTGTTACCGGAGCAGTTTATGTTCCTCAAACCATTCCAGCCGCAGCAGGAGGAACTGGTCCTTATACCTATACGGCGAACAGTCTTCCTCCTGGATTAACTTTTGATCCGACAACAAGAGAAATTTCTGGTACTCCAACACAAATTGGCAACTATACTATTCCAGTAACTGTAACTGATGCAAATGGAATTACCTTTACAGCTAATTATACACTTAGGGTTACCGATCCATTGGTTTTGCCACCTGCTACTTTAGCCAGTGGAACCAAAGGATCTGTTTATCCTACTCAAAGCATTCCATCGGCAATCGGTGGAACAGCACCCTATACTTATTCGGCTACAGGCCTTCCTTTAGGTTTAGCTTTTAACACCACTACCAGAGAAATTACAGGTACACCCGGCGAGTCTGGCACCTTTAGTATTCCGGTTACCGTAACTGATGCTACTGGAAAAACAGCGACGACCAATTACAGTATTTCAATTATGGATCCGTTGGTATTGCCACCGGCTAGCCTGGCTGATGGAAATGAAAATGTGGCTTATCCAGTTCAGAATATTCCAGTTGCTCTTGGTGGAGTAGGGCCATACACTTATGTTGCCACTAATCTTCCTCCGGGTTTATCATTTGATCCGGTAACCAGAAACATTACTGGTACACCTACTCAAGCAGGTAATTATGTTGTTTCGGTAACTGTTACGGATAGTCAGAACAGAACGGCATCAAATAATTATGGCCTTACAGTAATTGGCGCATTAAACTTACCAACTGCAACCTTGCCAAATGGCGTGGTTGGAGATAGCTATCAGGCGGTAACACTCCCTGCTGTAACCGGTGGCACAGGGCCATACACTTATCTGGCTACTAATCTTCCGGCTGGATTATCATTTAATACCACTACAAGAGAAATTACAGGTACGCCAACTGTAGGTGGAACGTTTACCATTTCCTTAATGGCTACCGATGCGAATGGCAATAAAGCAACCACAGGTTATAGCCTAACAGTAACCGTAAAGGCACCAATTGTAGCTGCGGCTACAGTTTGTGCGGGTTCGTCAGCCACATTAACAGTTGGTAATATCCAATCGGGTGTTACTTATAACTGGTATGCCGCTACCGGAAATACACCTTTAGCTACTAACAATACTGGAGTATTTGTTACACCAGCAGTTACAGCTCAAACCGTATTTTATGTAGAGGCTGTATCTGGTACAGCGGTAAGCCCTAGAACGGCGGTAACAGTTTCTATCAATCCATCAGCAACATTAGCTACGGTAACTACGAACAGTCAGGTGATTAATGCCGGACAGTCTACAACTTTATTGGCAACTGCTGATGCAGGAAATACCATTGCCTGGTTTGATGCGCCAACAGGCGGCACACAGGTAGGTACCGGAACTTCTTTCGTTACACCTGTTCTTAGTACCAACACTACCTATTATGTTGAAACCACCAATCAGGCTGGATGCGTGAGTGCAAGTCGTGTTCCGGTAACGGTTACTGTAATTGCTGGCGGAACAGGTACTGCCTGCAATGCAGCAAATACCCAAAACAGTGGTATCACTGGTTTATGTCTGTTATGCGGAATAACTGGTGCGGGCAATTCAACAGATAATGATGCGACAAATTCTACCCGGATTACTTTAGGTGCTGGTGTGGCTTCAACAGGGTATCAACAATTAATCTTTCCTACGGCTGGGGCTGCTACCGATAGTGTGCGATTAGATCTGGCTTTGCCTGGTGGATTATTGGATCTTCAGTTGCTGAACAATGTAACTGTTAATATCCTAAATGGAACGACAGTGGTTAGAACGGTTCAACTAGGCTCTTCTTTATTAAATCTTCAGTTACTAAGCGGAAGCCGTTTTGCTGCAACCTTAGCTGCTGGTGGTACTTTTGATCGGGTTGAAGTTAGAATTGGTGCCCTGGTTTCTGCTGTAACCAGCTTAGATATTTACGGTGCTACAATTGTATATCCAAATCCAACTGTAACCGCAGGTGCACAAACCATTTGCGCTGGTAGTACTGCAACGCTTGCAGCTACAGCAAGTGCTGGCACCACTTTAGCCTGGTATAATGCGCCAACAGCAGGTACCCAACTGGCAACTGGTGAAACTTTTACCACGCCGTCCTTAACCGCAACCACTACTTATTATATACAGGTATCAAAAGGTAATTGCCCTAATACCTTACGCATTCCGGTAACGATAACTGTTACACCTGCGCTGGCTACGCCAGTGGTGGCAACAGTGGCTACTTACTGTGCGGGTACTTCTGCCACTTTATCTGTTACCAATCCGGTTACTGGTGTTACTTATAATTGGTATGATGCGCTAACCGGCGGAAACTTATTGTTTACGGGGGCAGTTGTTACTACGCCAGCATTAAATTCAAATACTACTTATTATGTAGAAGCTGCTCAGGGAAGTTGCGTGAGTGCTACCCGGGCAACTGTATCGGTAACTGTAAATCCACGTCCGGCTTTGCCTGTAGTAACTGCAAGCGCATCAACCGTTGCACCTGGTCAAACCGTTATTTTAACGGCAACTTCTACTGATCCTTCGGTTACCTTTAATTGGTTCAATTCGGCAAATGCAACTACACCAATTTACACTGGAGCTACTTATGTAACGCCACCATTAATCACTACAACTAGCTATTTTGTAGAAACAGTATCGGCTAACGGATGTACTTCAGCCAGCAGGATTCAGGTAACCATTAATGTAGATGGGAACAATACTCCGAATGTTGTTCCTTGTGAGGCAGCTGTTGCACAAACCAATGGCGTTACCGGAGTAGCATTGCTGGCAGGCGTATTTAATCCCGCATTGGCGATAGATAATGATACACAAACAGCTTCTTCGTTGGTGCTACCAGTAGGAGCATTAGGTGCTTCGGTTTACCAGAGAGCAAGCTTTGGCACAGTTTCAAATGCAGGTGATACGGTTCGGGTACTGGTTTCTTCACCAGGAAGGCTGCTTTCACTCAGCTTATTGGGGAATGCACAAATCACCAGTTACCTTGGAACTAATAGTAACGGCGATTCAAGATTCTTAAACAGTAACCTTTTAAATGTTCAATTATTAAATGGCGATACACAAGCGCTGGTTACCTTCGTGCCTGTTACGAGCTTTGATGCAGTAGAAGTGCGGTTAAATGGTGGCGTTTTGAGTGTGCTCACTTCAATTAACTTTAATTATGCCCAACGCATTTTAGTGGCACCGGCGGTGGTTTCACCAAATGTAACTGCATGTGTGGGTCAGACCACGCAGCTAGTGGTTAACAACCCATCTTCAAGCTTAACTTACAGGTGGTATGATGCCGCAGGGACTTATTTAACTGGTAAAGACGGGATTATTTTTACCACTCCGGTATTAACTGGCGATACCCGGTTTTTTGTAGCTGCGGTATTGGCATCGGGCTGTGTAAGCGCTAAAACAGTGGTAAATGTAACCACTAATCCAGCGCCGGTTACGCCTGAACTATTAAATCCTGATGTGAATACCTGTATCAATACCGGTGTGGTATTGCAGGTAAAAAATCCTGTTGCAGGCACTACTTATAAATGGTATGATGCCGCAAATGTATACCAGGCAGGGTTAGATGGTGCAACATTTACCATTGCTAATGTAACCAGTAATACCACTTATACGGTAGAAGCCGTTAATAGTTGTGGTGCTGCATCTGCTAGAGCAACTGCAACCATTGCCATTGGTAATATAGATATTCCGGTAATTACCCCATCTGCCATTACCATTTCTCAAGGTGCTGTTGCTGCATTAAGAGCAACATCAAGTACTGCAGGTGCCACCATTAACTGGTATACTACAGCAAACGGAACCACTCCAATTTTTACAGGAGAAAATTATGTAACGGATCCCTTATCAACCACGACTACTTTTTATGTAGAAGCAACTATCCCTGGCGGATGTACTGCCATTGCAAGAGCAGAAGTTGTGGTAACTGTGATTCCGAATGGAACTCCTGTACCAACACCTTGTGGGGCGGCAACTACCCAAACCAATGGTGTAGCTGGTGGAATTACCATTGGTGCAGGTGTAATTAATCCGCTTCAGGCAATTGATGGTGACATTAATACCGGATCAAGTCTGGTGATCCCGGTTGGATTATTAGGTTCGTCAGTGTTCCAGCAATTAGGCTTCCCGGGATTATCAAATGTTGGTGATACCTTGAGGGTAAAAATTACTACTCCAGGGCAATTAATTTCTGTAGGATTACTATCAAACCTAACCTTAACAACTTATCAAGGCACTACTTCAAACAATGATGCTGTTGCCATTTCTAACCCATTAATTAGTCTGAATTTGCTGAACGGAGGAAATTCTGCCATACTTACTTTCGTACCAGCCAGTCGTTTTGATGGTGTAGAATTGAGGTTAGGTTCTGGATTACTCGGTGCATTAAATTCTGTGAATTTTGATTATGCGCAAAGAAGTATCGTGGCTCCGACGGTAACTTCCACCACGGTTAGTGCGTGTCAGGGTACTTCAGCTACATTAAGCGTACAAAATCCTCAACCAGGAATCATTTATAAATGGTATTTAGCTGGTGTATATCAAAACGGTAAGGATGGAATAACCTTTATAACTGATCCGGATTTAGCAGCAGGTGTTTACGAATATGCCGTAAGTGCCAATGCCAATAGCACCGGTTGTGAAACGGTTAAAGTAAAAGTTACGGTAACCATTTTGGCTCCTCCGGTACCACCAGTACTTTCTTCAACCAATCCGGCAAGCACTTGTATCAATTCACCGACTGCACTAACCGTTGTTCCGGTAGCAGGTAATACTTATAACTGGTATGATGCCCCTGTAAATGGTAATATGCTGGTTACCAATAACAGTAGTTTTGTAACGTCTGCCAGTTTACCTGCCGGAACTTATGATTACTATGTAGAAGCTGTAAATGCAAATGGCTGTAGCAATCCAACCAGAACAAAGGCATCTATTACAGTGTTTCCAGCTGCATTAGCATCTGATATCACAGTTGCTGGAAATACGGCATTATGTGCTTCAGCAACCACTACACTAACTGCTTCGAGCATAACAGTTACCAACCCGGTGTTTACCTGGTATAGCGATGCTGCATTAACACAGGCGGTAAGTAATTCGGCCACATTTACCACACCAGCCATTACTGGTACAACCAAATATTATGTAACCGTAAGGGGTGATAACAAATGTGCTAATACACCAGGAAATGCACAGGAAGTAACGATTAATACTAATCCAATAGCATCACCATCCGATCTGATTCTGGCAGGACCAACATCCATTTGTGGAGGTTCAACTGTTACCTTATCAGCAAGCAGTATAACTGTTATTAATCCGGTATTTACCTGGTATAGTGATGCAGCCTTAACTACTCCGGTAAATACAACCGCTCAATTTACAACGCCTGTATTAACCACAACCACTACCTTTTATGTAACAGTTAAAGGTGATAACAGATGTGAGAACACTGCAACATCGGCCAGGGCAATAACCATAACGGTAAATCCTTTTGCCACTGCTGCTGATATTAACCTGAATGGAATCACTTCGATTTGTCAGGGGGCAACTACCCAGCTATCGGCATCAAGCACTACCGTAACCAATCCGGTTTATACCTGGTATAGTGATGCGGCATTAACTTCAGTAGCTTATGTTGGTACATCATTTACTACACCAGTATTAACCAATACAACAAGTTATTATGTAACGGTTAAAGGTGATAATAAATGTGAGAATCTGGCAAATGCGGTTGCGGTAGTTACAGTAACTGTAAAACCATATGCTACGGCAGCAGATATTGCGGTAGCAAACACTCAAATCTGTGCCGGTTCTACAACGATGTTAATGGCATCGAGCTTAACGGTAACTCAACCTGTATTTACCTGGTACAATGATGCGTCGTTAACCAGTGTGGCATTTGTAGGGCCAACATTTACAGTGAATGGGTTAACCACAACTACAACATATTACTTAACTGTTAAAGGGGTAAATAAATGTGAAAACACCGCAGCTGACGCTAAGGCTGTTGTGGTAACGGTTAATCCGCTGGCTACTACAACAGATGTGATTGTAAACGGTAATACCAATGCCTGTTCAGGTGTGGGTACAACTTTAACGGCGAGCTCTCCAACGGTAACCAATCCGGTATTTACCTGGTATAGTGATGCTGCATTAACCAATATCAACTTTATTGGCAATGTTTTCACTACACCTGTTTTAAATGGAACAACCACATATTATGTAACTGTTCGCGGCGACAATAAATGTGAAAATGCTGCAAATACAGGTAAACCTGTAACCATCACCATTACGCCAGTTGCAGGTGCCGGAGATGTGACTGCAAATGATGCAACTATTTGTCAGGGTACATCAGCAGCTCTTGTGGCCAATACAACAACAGTTACCAACCCAATATATACCTGGTATACTGATGCGGCCCTAACTTCTGTTGCTTTCATAGGTGCAACATTTAATACTCCTGCATTAAATGCAACCACGAGATATTACCTAACGGTTAAAGGAGATAACAGATGTGAAAGTTCAGCAGCTACTGCCAGAATAATTACAGTAAACGTGAATGAAGCAGCGACTGCAGCAGATATTACCTTATCTGCGCCAGCGGTAATATGCGGTTCAGGAAACGCAACCATCAATGCCAGTTCAACCACGGTAATTAATCCGGTATTTACCTGGTACAATGATGCTTCATTGACCAGTGTTGCCTTTGTGGGTCCGATTTTTAATACACCATTGCTTACCGCAAGCACCACTTATTATGTGACGATAAAAGGTACTAACAAATGTGAAAATACGGCTGCAAATGCTAAACCGATTACATTAACCATTAATCCACGAGCGATACAAGCTGATATTACCGTAAGCGGGTCAAGATCAATTTGTGGAAACGTAGCAACAGTGTTAACCGCTACTAGCACCACAGTAACCAATCCAGTATTTACCTGGTACAGTGACGCTACCTTAACATCAGTCGTATTTACTGGTAGTGTGTTTACCACTCCGGTATTAACCGCTAATACTACTTATTATGTAACTGTTAGGGGAGATAATAAATGTGAAAATGCATCAGGAAGTGCCTTGGCAGTAGCACTTACCGGTACGCCAATTGCAGGTGCTGCAGATATTTCGGCAAATGATGCCAATATATGTGCGGGATCAAGTGCTGCACTCATCGCAATGACTACAACGGTAACCAATCCAACATTCACCTGGTACACTGATGCGGCCCTAACATCTGTAGCATTTGTTGGCGCAACATTTAATACGCCATCATTAAACGCAACGACAAGGTATTACCTCACAATTAAAGGCGACAACAGATGCGAAAGTTCTGCATCTACAGCCAGAGTAGTTACCGTGAATGTAAATGAAGCGGCAACAGCTGCGGATATTACATTATCTGTACCAACAGTAATATGTGGTTCAGGAACTGCAACCATCAACGCCAGTTCAACCACGGTAACCAATCCGGTATTTACCTGGTATAATGATGCTTCATTAACCAGTGTTGCCTTCGTTGGTCCAATCTTTAATACACCAGCATTAACGGCCAGTACTACTTATTATGTAACGGTTAAAGGCAACAATAAATGTGAAAATTCAGCTGCTAATGCCAAAACCATTACAGTTACCGTAAATCCAAGAGCCATACAGGCTGATGTAACCGTAAGTGGAAACAGATCAGTTTGCGGAAATGTTGCGGCAACATTAACAGCAAGTACCAGTACTATAACCAATCCAATATTTACCTGGTATAGTGACGTTGCATTAACCTCACCAGTATTTGTTGGCAGCGTATTTACCACGCCAGTTTTAACGGCCAATACTACTTATTATGTAAGTGTTAAGGGCGATAATAAATGCGAAAATGCTTCGGGTAATGGTTTGGCAATAGCCGTTACAGTAAGCAGTGCACCAAATAACCCAGTGGTTGCAAATACCGGAACCAGTATTTGTTCTGGAGAGGCTACACAATTGGTAATCAGCAATGCGCAAACTGGTGTTACTTACGAATGGTACAGTGCTGCTGTAGGTGGAAATTTATTATTCACAGGCTCAACTTACAGCACCCCAGCCTTAACCGCTACTACAGATTATTATGTGGGAGCAGTAAATGCCGGAGGCTGTAACAATAACGGGGGTAGAGTGAAAGTTACGGTTACTGTAAATCAAAAACCTGCAGCTCCGGTTGTTAACGCTGCCAATGTAAATGTGTGTATTGGAAATGTAGCCATCTTAACGGTAACTAATCCACAAGCTGGTGCAATTTACAACTGGTATACTTCGGCAACTGGTGGTACTATCGCTGGAACTGGTATTTCGTTTACCACACCAACCATCACAACCAATGTAACCTACTATGTTGAAGGAGCAAACGGATCTTGTATTTCAGCATCTAGAACTCCGGTAAATGTTGTCGCCCTACCCGTTCCTGCTGCGCCAGCATCAGCAACGGCGGCTAATGGGATCATCTGTGCCGGCAGCAATACCACATTAACCGTAAATAATCCGGTAACGGGAATCATTTATAGATGGTACAATGTAAGCTCTAATGGAAATGTGTTAGGGGAAGGCGTTACGTTTACTACACCAAATATCACTGCAACAACCATCTTTTATGTAGAAAGTATTGCAGGTGGTGGTTGCGCAAGTGCTGTGAGAACACCAGTTACCGTAACGGTTCTTCCGGTATTGGCTACACCTTCAGTTGTGGTACAATCTACCACTGCAAATAGTGTAACATTCGCATGGGTAGCCATAAATGGTGCATTGGGTTATGAAATTTCTACAGATAACGGATTAACCTGGCAAGCCACTGCCGGAACGAGTTATCTGGCTGCAGGTTTAAAACCAGACCAAAGTGTTACCATTATCGTAAGGGCTAAAGGTCAGTTGGCTTGTCAAACCAGTGCCAATTCGAGTCCGGTAACAGGGAAAGCTGCAAATCCACTTGGAAACCAGATTTATATTCCAAATGCATTTACACCAAATAACGACGGTAAGAATGATATCTTCCTGATTTATGGAACCACAATCGCATCAGCTAAAATGTCGGTATTTACCCAGTGGGGTCAATTAATATATCAGTCTGATAATATGGCTAATGGCTGGGATGGAACATTTAAAGGAGTAAACCAACCGATTGGCGTATACGTGTACATGGTGGAGGTTGAGTTTTCTGATGGCACCAACACTATGAAAAAAGGAACAGTAACCTTAATTAGATAATGATGAGCAGGATAAAAAATAAACAGACAAAATTAAACACCATGAAAATACCATCGTCTTTAAAATCATTGGGGGCAATGCTGAGCTTGCTACTCTGTACATCGGGGTTATTTGCGCAAACTGATCCACATTTTTCGCAGTATTATGCATACCCGCTTTGGTTAAATCCTGCGCTAACCGGCGTTATTGATGGTGATTATCGTGCATCAGTAAATTTTAAACAGCAATGGGGTGCTTTAAACAGTTCTTTTTTAACTGGTGGAGCCTCGTTTGATCTGGCACCTAAGAAAAACTTTGCATTTGGCGGTACCATTCTCAATCAGCGTGCAGGTGAGCTTGATTTCAATTACCTTACCGCTTTGGTATCGGGTTCATATCGTTTAAGATTTGGTCGTGAAGGTTTGCAAACCGTAAATTTTGGTTTGCAGGCAGGTATCATCAACAGAAGTTTCGATTATTCGCAAGCTAGATTTGGGAACCAGTTTAACCCCATTACTGGTTATGATGGTGGTATGATCAGTGGCGAAACCTTCCAGTCGCAATCTACATTAGTGCCCGATGTTAACTTTGGCGTGATGTATTTTGATGGTAACCCAAACCAGAATGTAAACGTTTTTATTGGGGCAAGTGCCGCCCACTTAACCCGGCCAGTTGACCGTTTTAGTGGAACTGAATCAAGAATCCCCATTCGTTTAACCGGGCACGGAGGAGCCAGAATCCGGGCTTCAGATTTTTTAGATCTTGTTCCAAATGCATTGGTCATGTATCAGGGAAATACCAGTGAGGTTTCTGTTGGGGCTTATGCACAGCTTAATGTGAATCAATCTTCAAATATTTTATTTGGCGGCAATTATCGCGTTAAAGATGCTGCAATTGCATTTGTGGGTTTACAACTCAGTAATATGGTATTTGGGTTAAGTTATGATGTGAATACGTCCACCTTCAACCGGGCATCCAATAGCAATGGAGGGATAGAGCTATCTATTTCTTTAATCGGTCGCAACGGTATTATTGGCCCGAATTTCTTTTGTCCACGCTTATAATTAATCATCAAATGAGAAAAATATTATTGTTTTTGTTATTGGCAGTTGGAGGTTTAGCTCAAGCTCAGTATGTAGTAAATTACAAAAGAGTTGCTGACACCTACTTTGAAAATAGGGATTATTATGCGGCGTCTACTTTTTATAAAAAGGCATTAAGAATTACGGGTGACAGTACTCAGGCCATTCTGCCTTATGGTAAGGAACGTAAGGGTACATCAGAGGAAAAAGTGATCGAAGATTATGAAGGGGCAATTTATAACCTGGCAGAATCAAGCCGTTTATACCGTGAATTTGCAGAGGCCGAAAAATATTATGCCATTGCCATAACCTTTACCAACACCAGGTACAGAAGGGCACTTTTTTATTATGCAGAAAGCTTAAGGGCGAATAAAAAATTTGATCAGGCCATCACCAACTTTGAATCATTTATCAGCAAAAACCCAAGCAATCCCTTGGTTAAAGATGCTCAAAAAGAAATTACCTCCTGCAAATTTGCAAAGGAAGAAATGCGGTTTCCAAGAATGGTACAGGTAAAAAGAGCACCGGCAAATGTTAATGGTTTAGGTTCAAATTATGCACCGGTTAAAGTAGATCAGAGCTTTTATTTTACCTCCTCAAGGCCCATTAATGTAGCTGGCAAGCGTGATATCGTGAAAACGGAAACCGGCGAGGTACAGGTATCTACCAAAGCTAACCCATTCCTGAATACGCTCTACACCGCCAAAAATGAACTCACGGCAAATGAAATTCCGGTCAAAATGATGAACCTGAATTTACCAAAGAATATGGAAGTAGCTGCCGCAAGTTTCTCACCTGATGGCAATACGGTATATTTTACCGGGTGGAAAGAAAAATCGCAATACTCCATCTACACTTCAAAAAAAAATGACGATAAATGGTCAGAACCTCAGCCAGTAGGGCTTGAAGTTAATAGTAAGGATTTTAATTCCTTGCAGCCATTTGTAACCAGAGATGGTAAATTTCTGCTTTTTTCATCAGATCGCACAGGCGGTTATGGTAAATTAGATCTGTGGTATTGTGCCATTCGCAGTGACGGATCGCTGGGGCAGCCGGTTAATCTCGGTCCAACAATTAATACTGAAGATGATGAGCGTGCGCCTTATTACAACCCTTTCACCAAGAAATTAATTTTCAGTACCGATGGCCGAATCGGTTTAGGCGGCTTAGATTTTTTCGAATCGGAAGGCGATCTGGTTACCTGGTCTGAACCTAAAAATATGGGTTATCCGTTTAATTCCTCAAAAGACGATTTATACTTCACCTCTGCCAATGCCGATGATACGAAAGGATACATCAGTTCGGATCGCGAATCATCCTGCTGTTTAGAGGTATTCGAAATCAAAAAAGAATTCTTTTCCATCAATGGTATATTAACCGATTGTAAAACAAAATTGCCAATGGCAGATGCTACGGTAACCTTTACCAATGCAGAAGGAACACAAAAGGCCATAACAGGTAGCGACGGTAAATATGATTTTAGGGCTGATTCCAAGCGCCCTGTAAAGCTATCTTTCTCTAAGGAAAACTACTTTTCTATTACTAAAAACTATGTTTATGAAGAGTTGGCGAAAGCCGATACCATGATTAATAAAGATTATTGCTTAAGTCCATTTAAGCTGGGTATTCCAATTGCCCTGGATAATGTTTATTATGAGTTTAACAGTGCAGAACTTACAGAACCTTCTAAAAAAGTGTTGGATAATCTGATTCCCATTATGGAAGATAATCCCGAAATGGAAATTGAACTGGATTCACATACAGATAACGTTGGAACGGATGAATACAACCTGGATTTATCCAATAAAAGGGCACAATCTTGTGTAGATTACCTGGCGAGTAAGGGAATTGCTGCAAGCAGAATGACTTCCAAAGGCTATGGAGAATCGACGCCGATTGCCCCAAACGAGATTGGCCGGGGAAAAAGGAAAAAAGATAATCCGGATGGGAGAGCTAAAAACAGAAGGACTGAATTTAAGGTAACAAAAAAGTAAACGCTCATCAATTGCTCCCGCTGATGGCCACTTTCATTTTATGGAAGTGGCTTTTTTAGTTGGATGTAGATGACAGTTTTATCATTAATCTTTGTAATTTTCGCTGTCTATACCATTTTATGAAACTTAATCTGCACCCCACACTTATTTTTCGAACACCAATGTTTTCCTACCAAGCCAATTTGCAGGATTGTTGGGATGATTTGAAAAATGCCATTGCGATTTCATCGGGCGATTTCTACGAAACGATTAAGGATATTGATGCGCAGGATTTGAGTACTTTGCCACCGAGAATTTATTTTACCATCTGGAAATATTTTAACAGGGCGAAATATCGCTGTACACCTTTTGGAACATTCGCAAGTTTCGGTATTTTAAAAAATGCCATTAAGCAAACTGAGTCTAAGGTGATGGTTAGTGAACAACAAATTACACATCGTCTTATCGATTGGCCATACCGTAATCAACTGGAGTTTGATTTTGAGCAAACTATACAGCTAAATGGGTATCTTTTCAGCAACAGTAGTTTTTATGCCACCCTAAACGGTATTAGGTATATTGCCTGTTCAGATGGTGTTTTTGAGCTTTCCGAAATCGATCAAGATGATTTTGTAATGCAAATTTTAAATGCCTGCAAGCAGCCAATCCGGCTAAAGGATTTGATCTTAAAACTGCAATGGGAAGAGGAGCGTGAGTCAGAATTATTGATGCTTTTAAATGATATGCATGATCTGCAACTCCTTTTTACAGATCAGGATCCGAACATTATCGGTGAAGATTTCTTTAAAAGAACGGGTAAGGAGATTGCAGAAAATACACCAGGATACCTTATCGCAGAACGTAAAGCATATCACGGAGAAATTGAACAAAACCTGCTAAAGGCGATTCCAAACGCAATTAACCTGCTGCGGAAAATAATACCAAAGGAAGAAAAAGCAGCATTAACCACATTCATCAGGCAGTTTAAAAAGAAGTTTGAACAGCGTGAAGTTTCGCTTTTAATAGCGCTTGATCCGGAAATAGGCATTGGTTACGATGAGCTGGAGCAAAGTAGCGAAGGAGATGACTTTATCATTCAGTTTAACAACAAGAGAAAGGATCACAAAACCAGCAGTGATTTTAAAGCTGGGTTAAAAAAAGCTTTATCATTAGAAAATTTTGAACATGGCAAAACGCTTTTCCTCAATAAACTCCATCTGGATTTAAATGAAAAGCCTGTGCCCTTACCCAATTCATTCAGTATTTTAATGCACATCGCTGACGATCTGATTCTAATTGATCAGATTGGCGGGGTAACGGCAAATGCATTGGCCGGGCGTTTTTCTATGGCTAGTGATGACGTAACAGATTTTTGTAAGGAAATTTCAGGTTTGGAAGAAAATGCTAATCAGGAAGTATTGTTTTTTGACGTAGCTTACATGGTTGAAGCCAATGTAGATAATATTAACCGCAGGAAACTGGTTTACAGCCACCAACTATCTATCCTTAATTATGACACATCGGCAAGCCCACTTTTATTAAATGATATTCAGATTTCGGTCCGAAATGATCAGGTGATTCTTCGTTCCAAGTCATTAAACAAACGTTTGATGCCACGCATGGCTTCAGCGTATAATTACACCAGGTCGGATCTTGCTGTGTTCAGGTTGCTTTGTGATTTACAGCATCAGGGAATACAAAGCAGTTTATTGCTGCCTCTGGATGGTATCTTTCCAGATCTGGATTATTACCCGCGATTACAGTATCAGAATATTGTATTGAACACTCAAAAATGGCGAGTAAACAAGGAAACTTTTTTTCCTGGTAAAATACAGCTGTCTGTTGATGACTGCCGTCAGTTTCTTACAAAAATAGGCATATCTGGATACTTTAAGACAGGATTATCAGATCAGACTTTGTGTTTTAATCTATCTAGTGATGAGGATTTAAATGCATTAATGCAGTTCATGCAAAAGCAGAAAAGCATCTACCTTGAAGAAGTGATTTTGCCAAGACAAAATATGGTGTTAGATGAACAATCTAAGCCTTATCTCACCCAATTTATACTTAGCGTTACGCATAACGAACGTATTTATAATGGAGCCTTACCCATAAATGTGGATAGCACAGCCAGCGTGCAGCAGATTTTTATGCCTGGTAAAGAGTGGCTTTATTTTGAAATATTTTGTCATCAGCAACGTGCCGATGAAATTCTGGTTAGTATAATTGATCCGTTTCTGCAGACACATCATCAGGAAATCAAGTCATGGTTTTTTATACGGTATAATGAAAATGGTAATCATTTAAGGTTTCGGGCCAATCTTCAGCGTGCAGAGGATGGACAAAGGTTAAGTGCTTCTTTTGCCGACTATCTATCTCCTTATCTTATATCTGGCCTAGTGTCTGATTTCTATTCAAGAGCCTATAAGCGGGAGATAGAAAGATACGGCAGCGATCTAATTGCAGATGTAGAAATTCATTTTAGTATTGATAGTAGTTTTGTACTATCCGTACTTCAGACACAAACAGATTCATTTAGTAAATACAGCTATTGTGCTGAAATTGTAGCGCAATTACTGCAAAAAGAGGTTTTTGAAGGTGAGGAGATCAGGCAGATAATCAAGCTTGCATCAGACTCATTTAACCAGGAACATCATTTGGAAGCAGCCAATTTTAAAATACTGAATCAGCAATACCAATCTTACAAAAGTCATATGGTTGCATCGTTAGACGAATATCAGCTTAAATGTTTTACAGGGCTGGTACAATCATTAGTTGCGCTGCTGAAAGATATGGAGCCTAATAGAAAAGCCAAATTGTTTACTGATTTAATACATATGCATGTGAACCGTCTCTTCAATAAAAATCAACGAACGCATGAAATGGTGATGTATTATTTTCTGTTAAAAGATTTTCAACGCAGCAAAGCTATCGGGTCATATTAAGCTTAGCCAGTGGGTTGATTACATTGATACATATTTCGGTTACGTATCTGTTTAAGGGATCTGTGTAATGTTTAAAAACATAATCATCCTTATAAAAACTTTTTAAGCGGTTGGCTACATTTTCAAGCCCTACGTGATGACTTTCATGCTTGCCTCTAACATCATTTACCATATTGATGGTGCTGATCATTAAAGTATTCAGGCTATAGTCTATCTTAATGACAGCGGGTTGAGTGGAGTGCGATACATTTCCATGTTTAAAAATGTTTTCTACCAATGTGAGTAGAATAAGCGGTGGAAACCTTAAACCAAATAAATCTCCATTTACCTCAAGAGATAAATTAATGGTATTAGCAGTACGTAGTTTATGCAGATTGATTAAATGTTCTATCTGTTCTACTTCTTCACGTAATGGTACCAACTCTGAGGCTTCGGGTAGTTTCAAGGCATATCGCATCATTTCCGATAAATTCATAATGGCATCTGCAGCCAATGGTGCTTTTTTGCGGGTATCATTATAAATAAAGTTTAACGTGTTAAATAAGAAGTGCGGATTAATTTGGCTTCTTAGAAAGTTATTTTGTGATTGAACCAAATCATTTTCCAGACTCTGTTTTTCAAGCTGACTGATTAAATTTTTACGCTCTAATTTCTCAACCTTTTTCTGGTCTTCAAATGATTTTAAAATGTATACATATCCGGTAGAAAAGCCGACGAAAAGTAATGATCTGTAAATGCACGATAGAATGAAACTCCTGTCAAAAATGCTTAAAGTGTCAGCGTCAATTAATTTAAATTGTTCAAAAGCAATCACCAGTAATTGTGTTGATAGGATGTAGGTAAAAACGATCAAAGTATCCAGCAATAAAATCTTCACTATTTTAACTGAATTGTTTTTGTCGTTTAATATTTTTTTTAGCAGATAAGCTTGCAGATAAAAAGTGAAAATGTTGATAATGTAGACGATAACATAAACCCCTGGCTCTCGAAATTTGGATATAAAACCTAAAATAAATACGTCATAAAAAACATAAATACTCCAAATTAATAGGTGAAGTCTGTAGTTTTTATAATATGTTTTGAGGTGAAAAGAGGTCATTTTTGGTTTGTTAATCTATTAAAGTATGGATTTTATCTTCTAAAACTGTGGTTTTGTGTAAAAAAGTGGTTGCCCGAAAGTTTACGATGCACCTTTACATAAATAATAAGAACAACTAATAAAATTAAATTATACGATTATGAAACCACAAGGCCAATCTAAAATTACAAAAAAAACTGTTTTTATTTACAAAGCTGTAAAGGTACAAGATAATTTTTCTACTCATCCAACTGGAGATATGAGCCACAGTATTGCTACTAGCTTTATTGTAGCCAACTAGTATGGTGAATCAATTTATTCTGCAGATTAATATACTTCATTAATGAATAAGCTATTCAGGTTCTGAAAGCAATTGTTAAAGATAAATTATATTTTAAACTATCTTTTATCTTTTTAATTGAAGCAAGAACCTTATAATAGTTAAATGTATTAATATGAAGTTTACTGGTTTCGGTTTGATTTGAGTAAGCTATTTTGGACATAGTTAAAGAAAGCTTCTTTGTAGCCTTCACCGATCTGAATAACTTCATTATTAACCAGGCGGATGATATTACCATCAACCTTTTTGATTGCCGCTTTAGCCACAATATTTGATTTGTTTACACGAATAAAAGGATGTCGTTCTAAAGCTTTGTCTATTTCTTTTAAGGTGAGGTAAGTGGTGTGCGATTCTGCTTTGGTGATGATCTGAATATAATTCTGAAGGGATTTGATATAAAGTATTTCATCAATGGCAATATTAGAAAAAGCATATTTATGATCACCTTTGATATAGAGCGCAGCAGCGTGATCAGCTTCCTTTGTGGCCCTGGCATTATTGGCTTCCTTTTTCAGAATTCGATCTATGCCTAAAGCGAATTTTGCAAATGAAATTGGTTTAAGCAGGTATTGATCAGATTGTACATCAAAAGCCTGGAGTGCATAATCGGGATGTGCAGTGGTAAAGATAAGGTACTTTGCCTTTTCCCTGATATTCTTGGCTAATTCCAGACCGTTAATGCCGGGCATGTCAATATCCATGAATAATAAATCTATATCATCATTTAAGCTAAGTTCTGTTAATGCCTGAACAGGACTGGTAAAGGTTTTAAAAATAGTTAAACCGGGCATCTCCGCTATATGATCGGTAATCACCTCAATAGCATGTTGTTCGTCGTCAATAACAACGCATTTTAGATTCATGATAGTTATAATAATATTGCTTAGAATGATTTCTATGCAAGTTAAATAAAAATAGGTTGTATTTAGCTTCCAATATTAAAAAAAAACTTAACATCTGTTTCGTCTAAAAATCTACAGGTTTCGTGTAATAAACTGGTAGGTTCATGTAAAAAAATCTCTCTCTCGAGATATTATTCCAATCTTTAAGATGTTTGCCAAAAACAAATAATTAAGATGCCTAATCTCTTATGGTTTATCATTTTAATTAACCTAACATCTGCCTGCCCAAATTTGTGTAGCCTGTTAAAAAGCATTTTAAACAGGCCACACAATACAGGGTTTAGCACTTAAATTTTAGGGATTTTAGCAAGCAAACTGATGAGCTGGATACAGATAAGATAGATAACGAATGTGGTATTTAACAATATCATATAAAAATTTGATACCTCTAAAAACAAACATACTATCATGGAACTTAAAGACGAAATAGGGCAATTTGCTGTCAGGATCAAAAAAATGCTCCCACAAGTTCAAACAGAAGACTTAACCAGAAATGCGTTGGTTTTACCTTTCATTCAAATTCTAGGCTTCGATCCTTCAGAGGTTCAATCTGAAGCGGTTTTAGACTTTGGTGTGAAGAAAAGTAAAAAAGTTGATTATACCATTATGAAAGATGGCGAACCAACAATATTAGTAGAATGTAAGCATCATGAAGATAGTCTGGATATTCATGATTCACGTTTATCTAAATATTTCCGCAAAACAAAAGCTAAATATGGCCTATTAACAAATGGTTTGGTTTATCGTTTCTATACAGAGAAAATGGTTAGATCCAAGAAAAATCAAGAGCCTTTATTTGAATTTAAATTAACCGATACAAAAGCAGCTACTATTGCTAAAATGATTGAAGAACATAAAGATTACTTCAATGTTGATCAAAAAAATGTAGCCAGCTAAACATATACTTATTAGTAATTTAACGTTCCCGAAAAATTCTACATAAAAAAAGTCCTGATTTATTAGGACTTTTTTTTTATGTCCATTTGTTTAAAAAAAAAAGGGAGAAACCTTTCGATTTCTCCCTTTCTAAATCATTATTTACTTTATATTAACGCTACGCTTCTGCTTACAAAAGCTGTTAATTCAGCACCTGTTAACATTCCCTGAGCCAATAAAGCTAAATCTACCGCTTGTTTAGCCAGGTTGCTTTGTTCTTCGCCTTCAGCATTTAAAATTTTACTAACCAGTTTATGATTTCCATTAATTGCCACTTTGTAGTTATCAGGCATCTGGCCATAAAAGCCCATTCCGCCACCCATAGCAGCCATATCTTTCATCCGGCGCATAAATTCATCCATGGTAATGGTTACAGGCAATTCATCAGGATTTAATGCAATAACCTCTACCTGCATACCAGGTTTAGTAATCGCTTTTTCAAAGATTGCTGTAACTTCCTTAACCTGATCTTCAGATAATACATGCTCATTCACTTCATCTTTCTCAATCAGTTTGTCAGCGACACTCGAATCAACTCGTTTAATAGTTGTTTTTTCTAGTTTTTGCTCCATTTGATTAATAAAGTGATTATCAATTGGTGAATCTAACACCAAAACATCATAATCTTTTTTATTAGCCGATTGAATAAATGCATCTTGTTTTGCTGCATCATTTGAATATAGATAAACTACCGTTCCGTTTTTATCTGTTTGTAAAGGTGCAACCTTCTCTTTGTACTCATTTAAGGTAAAAAGTTCATTTTTAGTGTTCCCTACTAAAGCGAAGTCTTTTGCCTTATCATAGAATTTATCTTCACTGATCATTCCATATTTCACGAATAAACCAATGTCTTTCCATTTATCTTCAAAAGCTTTTCTATCCTTGGTAAATAGTTCAGCTAATTTATCGGCTACCTTTTTAGTGATGTAATTGTTGATTTTTTTAACATTACTATCGGCCTGTAAGAAACTACGAGATACGTTTAAAGGGATATCAGGTGAATCAATTACGCCATGAAGTAACATCAAAAATTCCGGAACGATATCTTTAACTTCATCGGTAATGAATACCTGGCGTGAATATAATTTGATTTTGTTGCGTTGCATTTCGAAATCATTTTTCAATTTCGGGAAATACAATACACCGGTTAAGTTAAATGGGTAATCTACATTTAGGTGAATCCAGAATAATGGTTCCTCACTAAACGGATACAATTCACGATAGAAGTTTAGGTAATCTTCATCTGACAAATCTGCAGGTGCTTTTGTCCAGATTGGATTTGTAGTATTGATGATGTTGTCGACTTCGATATCTTTATACTTTTTCTTTCCTTCTTCATCTTCACCATCTTCTAGAGATTCGGTTTTTGTACCAAACTGAATGGGAACAGGTAAGAATTTAGCGTATTTATTCAGGATTTCCTGCAATTTTGATTCTTCTAAAAACTCTTCAGAATCTTTGTTAACATGAAGAATGATATCTGTACCACGGGTATTTTTTGTACCTTCAGTAATTTCAAATTCTGTACTACCATCACAAACCCAACGGGCAGGTTCTGCGCCATCCTGATAAGATAAAGTTTGAATCTCAACCAAATCTGCAACCATAAAGGCTGAGTAAAAGCCTAAACCAAATTTACCGATAATTTCATTGGCATCTTTAGCGTCTTTAAATTTCTCTACAAATTCGCTAGCGCCAGAAAATGCAACCTGATTGATGTATTTTTTAATTTCTTCGGCGGTCATTCCTAAACCATTATCGCTGATGGTAATGGTTTTTGCGTCTTTATCAACTGCTACTTTTACTAAAGGTTGACCTACTTCGCCATTAAACTGACCTAATGAACCTAGTCTTTTGATTTTCTGAACTGCATCTACTGCATTTGAAACCAACTCACGGAGAAAAATCTCATTATCGGAGTATAAAAACTTTTTAATTATCGGGAAGATGTTCTCGGTATGTATCGAGATGTTTCCTTTTTCTTGTATGCTCATATGTAAATAATTGTTTAATCTACACTTGCATATCAATGCTTGTTCCAAAGGGTTTTATTTGCCAAAATGACAGCCGTTATTGCTAAGGAAGAATGGCTAAGCAATCTCCTTTTCGGGTAATAATCTAGTGGTTAGCGTCTCACAAAACAGATTAAGTTTAGATAGAAATATATGCGTGGAATGTTATACTCCCAATTCCGATCCTATGTTTGCGTGCTATAATTGAGTAAACTAAAAAAGCCAAAAAACGGTTGAGTCTTTTGGCTTTTAATAAAGTCTGTATATTTTAATTCAGGTGAAAACTTGGTTTATCTTCTTCTAAAGAAAGAATTTTAGTGATCTTTTTTAACAATACATCCATTTGAAATGGTTTTGAAAGGAAATCATCCTGACCATAATTCAATGTTGTAAAATCATTTTGATTATATAGGCCAGAGATTAATAAAATTGGAATTTTGGAAGTGCTTTCAATGGATTTTAATTGCTCACATAAAACACGCCCATCAATATGACCGAGTGAGATATCAAGTAAAATCAAATCTGGTTTGAAACTTTCAATTCTGTTAAATACTTCTTCACCATCATTAAGTGACGATACTTTGAAGCCACCGATTTCCAGTATTAATTGTATGGTTTCTAAAACCTCAATATCATCATCTACTACCAGGATTCTTTTCATATGCTATGAGCCATTTAATTGCTGTTAAAATTATAACAAAATGTATCTTGTTAAGTTTACAATCTTAAGAATATTTTAACAATTAATTTATATCAAAAGATTTTTGGAGAAAATTAACTTGCTTGTTGAACAATTCCTTCTTTCTGAAGAATAAAGTTGAAGAGCTCCTCGATGGGTTTCTGTAATATTTTTCCTACTTCAATTCCATTCTTTTCTAATACTTCAATCAGGGTTTCCTGGTAATAGTAGGCAATGGAGCCTACGAAATGGCATGGAACATCTTTGTATTTTGGATAATCCTTAACGTTGGAGTCTACAAATTCCTGAAATCCGGTTCTTAAAATGTCCTGAATAAAAGGATGCTCACGATGGCTGGCCATAAAACGACTGAAACCAGCCAGGTAAATGTTAGGGAAGGGTTTCTGGTAAACATTGGTGATAATTTGCTCCTTATCCGCAGGGAAAGCTTTCTTAAATTCTGCAGCCAGGCTTGTAGGCATTTTATTGTATAAATAAGCCAATAATACCTTTTTGCCGAAAAAGGTACCGGAACCTTCATCACCCAGTACGTAACCCAGGCCATGATGGCCATCATGGATTTTCTTGCCATCAAAATAGCAAATGTTAGATCCTGTTCCTAAAATGCAGTTCAAACCTTCAGCATTACCACATGTGGCATATACCGAGCCCAGCAAATCATGATCTACAGAAATGAAAGCGTTTTGAAAAACCTCGGATAGTCCGTTAGAAACCACTTCATGTTTATCTGGTGAGGAGCAGCCCGCACCAAAAAAGTAAATTTCCTTTACCTGATCGGCATATTGTATTACGGTTTCATTTTTCGAAATTAACTTCGAAATGTCCTGCTCACTTAAAAAATAAGGGTTTATTCCAGTGGTATTAAATCTTATGGTTTCGCCATTAAGATAACCCATCCAATCCGTTTTTGATGAGCCACTATCTGCAACAAGTATCATGGCAATAAATATAAATATTAATTAGAGAATATTATACTTGCAATAATTTCGTTACTTGTAAATAGAGTTGAATTAATATAGGTTTGCCCAATATTATTTGATCATTATACTTATAAACTTTAAATATTAATGGACAGCCATTGGTATATCTCTGCCAAAGTCTTTAATATAACGAATCACACTTCTTATTTCGCAATCACTTAAAGTATCCATCCTAGCCGTTTTAAGATCTCCATTTTTGCTATACCAACCTTTATGTTTTTTAGTAAATGCATAATCAATTAGCTTTAGGCTATCCATAGCTGCCAAGCCTCTTAATGTTATCAAGCCATAAGTATCAATTTTATTTACATTAATAGAAACGTGGCAATTCTTACAGCCATAATTAGAAATGATCTGGCCTGCATCATACCTGTAATATCTACAGGTATCTGAAGTTTTATTACCTACACTATTTTTATATTCGGTTGCATTTTGGCAACTTAAAAATAAAAAGATTGATAAACTACCTAAACTTAGCTTTGTTAAATTTGAAACCATAATTGTTATTGGCTAGACATAGGTGGTGTATCCCGATTATAATCTTTGATATAACGGATCACACTTTTTATTTCACAATCATTTAAGGTATCCATTCTAGCACTTTTATATACTCCTGTATTACTAAACCAACCGTTATGTTTTTTGATAAATGCAAAGTTTATTATTTTTAAACTGTCCATCGAAGAGATTTCACTAAATGTTGGCATATTATTTATCCTTACCTCAGCTTTAGCATGGCAAGTATAACAACTCAAACTGGACACAACTTGACGGGCATCAGATCTGTAATATTTACAGGTATCTATTATTTCTGTACTTATCTGTTTAATACTTTTAGTCTCATTTGTACATGCGAACATTACAAAAACCAAAAGACTACCTAAACTTAGCTTTATTATATTTGAAACCATTGGTAGGGTTATTTAGGAATATTTTTAATCTGCTATCTGTATTTATGCTTGTATTTGAATAATTCTTCTTCAAGATATTGTTAATATCACCTAAAATATATTCCATTAAATCTCCTCTTTCTAAATCTGAAATGGAATAGCCAGTATTATTTCCTAGATGATACATTAATCTATTTTTCTTGCTATTATCTTCAATATCATCCAAGCCTAATGTATGGAAGAATTCATGAACACCAATGTTTTTATCTTTTATCCAGCTGTTATAAGAAACGATAGCTGGCCAGCTTTGACCTTTGGTAAGTCCCCCTGAACCTTGCCTTCTTCCATACGGATCCGTAAATTGATGGCCAATGCTATCGACAACAGCTAATACAAAGTCGTTCCCTTTTAATTGACTCAACATATTTATTTGTTGAACGTTAATGTTGAAATTAAAATTATATCTTACTGAATAAGTTTGATTTTTATGAAAATCAAACGCTTTCTTAGATGTATTATATTTAAAATAGGAAATGCCTCCTTTATAACCTCCACCCCTTAATTTTGTTGTAATCACCTGTTGGGTAAAAGTCATTAAGCCGTTTAAGTTAGGGGCACCATTTGTAGTAAGGTCTAATACTTTTAAAGTAATGGTGAAATCACCATATAAACTTAGTTCGCCACTTTCATTATCACTAATATGAAGATTTTTGGCTACAATACCGCCAGATAAAGGCTGGTTTTGTAGAATGGCCAGGTTGGCTCTGATGGCATGTACTAAATCAGTAGTCATGATAAGTATATTTGGTTATTAAATTTAAAAATAAATTATACAAATACACAACTTTAAGTAGTAATAGTTTTTTCTGTAACCTGAGTTCGATATTTAATTCGGTTAAAAATTGTAATCATGTTGGTAAATATTTATATTTAAGTGTCTTCAATTCAGATGTTTATTTGTGAAAAAGACGCATGATTATATACAATGAAGTTGCTGATATTTTCTGCATAGTTGCTGAATTTTATAAGCACTTTGATAAAAACACAAAAACTTCATTCCAGGGATGCCTTCTCGACTTAGACCTACTATTTCCAATAGGGAAGTGATCAGTATCTTGCTTTTGTTTCTAATGAGTGGTTTTAAATATTTTAAGCATTACTATATTTTCTACGTACAGCAGCATACGCCAGATGATTTCCAAAACTGTATTTCTTAAAGCCTGTTGTTCAAGCTCTTGTGCGGGCCTTTCTTTTGTAGACTCGACGCCGTAAGAGTTTATAAGAACAAATGTATCAAGACAAATAAAGTATTTAAGGGTACTGCCGATTTGGAAAATCCACAATAGAATGGTTTTACGGCTTTAAGCTTCATTTTGTGAATGCCTGGTGGAAGATCCAAAAATGGAAAATTTTATCTGGTTTCTGTTATGGGTGGAACCAATAATAAGAGATGGTTTGATCAGGATGTGCCCAGAATAAATAGGAGGGTTCTTATTGATTACCTGATCGCTGGATAGCCGATATTAACCAGTTATGATCGCTTCAGTCAACACGTAGACTACAGCTATGCACCAGGTAAGTGTGGCTAGAAGGTAGACTTGAGGTGGGGTAAAGGTGGGATGAAGGCGGGGTAAAGAAGTTCCCACGATTTAACACGCTCATGGAATTTGCCTGTCCGGGATTTAATACCATAAATATAGGGAGAATAATTAAATTACTTTCTATAACATGGGCGTTCGATTAATCATATACATTACTATACTATTAAATAGGTTATTTACATTTCAACCACCCGCCCTTTGGGGCACCCCTGCAAAGGAAGGGAATGGCGATCGTATGAAAGGGAAAGGACGAAAAAAATGTAATTCTCCTCTTTCAGATGGGGTGGTAGCAGACTGGGATGTTAAAATCAATTAATTATTGAATTCAGGTTATAAAGTGTACTTCATACATTAACAATCGCAAATGCTTTTTACATTGAATTTGTAAGCCTAAACTAATTCGATAAATCAATATTTCCGCTAATTTCTTTTAGTGTAGTTTCTGCTAACTTGGCTTGAAACTGCATTTCAATAAATCGGTTTTGCGCATCGATGGCATTGCGTTGGGCCTCTCGTAATTCAAGTGGGGCAATGCTACCCAAACGATATTTAGCTAAGGTAATGTCTAAATTTTCTTTAGCCAAATCTACGTTTCGTTGCTCTAGCTTAATCAAATCTAAATAGGTGCTGTAATTTTGATAGGCGGTTAATAATTGTGAATTAACATCAAGCTTTGTTTTTTCGAAGTTGAGCTTTGAGGTTTCAATATTAATTTTTGCATTTCGTTCATTCTGGCGTTGCAAAAATCCATTGAAAATATTGAGGCTTGCCGATACGCCGTAAGTAAAACCATTAGCAGCAAATTTCTGGTTAAAACCTGTAGGGCTCGTGCTGTTTGTTCGACTATAGCCTGAGTTTAAACTTACAACCGGATACCTCGCCCCGCGAATGGCTTTCAGATTTAAGGAGGCTATTTTTTGATTGATAAATGCATTTTGTAAATCGGGGTTTTGCTTTGCCGCAATTTCAGCTTGCTTGCTAAATAGAATACCAGTATTAACATCAATATCATTAACTACGGAAAATTGGCTGCTAATATCCCTTACCATGAGTTGGTTTAAACGAACCTTGGCTACTCGCAACGCATTTTTAATCTGTAAATAGTTAGAAGTATCTGTGTTATAATCTACCTTCGCTGTTAAAACATCAAGTTTTGATCCACGGCCAAGTTGCAGTTTAGTGTTCGCAATATTGGTACGCAAAACGGAAACATCAATGGCACTATCGGCGGCTATCATTAGCTGTTGTTGCCTTACCACATCATAATAGGCTGTAATCACATCCGAAACCGTAGTTAAAACGTTGAGTCTGGCGGTAATTTCACCTTGTTTTTGCAATTCTTTTAAGCGGTCATAATTGGCAAACATGGTAAAACCATCAAAAATGGTCCAGTTTAAGTCTGCGCCTAAATCATTGTTGGTACTTCTGGCGCCACGAATTACCCGGTCTTCACCAGTAACCGGGGTTTGGCGGGTATTTTGAATGCTTCCACCGTTACTATATGTTCCGGCTACAGTTGGCAACATGCCCGCATTGCCAATATTTGCATTGTTGCGTGCAATTGATAAATCATTCTTGCTGATTTTGATGTCGTAATTGTTTTGCAAAGCAATTGTAATCGCTTCCTGCAAACTGAGTTTTTCCTGTGCAAATCCGGAGATAGACAGGCATAAAAGGATAATGAATATTTTGATCTTTATGCTCATCTTAATGTGCTATGTTTAGGGCTTCTTCTTCGAAGCGATGCGCATCTTTTAATTGTTTATTTGGTTTATAAGGTTTTGCCCAATAAGAATAGATGGCTGGAATAACAAATAAGGTAAGGACTAATGAAAACATGGTACCACCTACAATTACTGTTCCCATACTCATTCTGCTTTTGGCAGCCGCACCTAAAGCCAAAGCAATAGGAAGGGCGCCAATGGCAATGGCTAAACTCGTCATTAAAATTGGTCGCAAACGCGAAACAGATGCTTCGCGGATGGCTTCTGGAATGGGCGTACCCTTTTCTTTCAATTGGTTTGCAAATTCAACAATCAGGATACCGTTTTTCGTTACCAGACCAATTAGCATAATGGTTCCAATCTGACTAAAAATATTCCAGCTTTGGCCACATAACCAGAGGGAAAGAAAGGCACCTGCAACAGCCATAGGTACGGTTAGAATAATGATAATCGGATCTTTGAAACTTTCAAACTGTGCTGAAAGGATGAGGTAAACCAATAATAAAGCTAAGCCAAAAGCAAAAAAAGTATTCGAAGAACTTTCTTTAAAATCGCGGGATTCACCGCTTAGATCCGTTGAAAAAGTTTCATCCAGAATTTTTGATGAAATGGCATCCATCGCATCAATTCCTTCACCTATACTTTTACCTGGTGCCAATCCTGCAGAAACCGTAGCCGCAATAAAACGGTTATTACGGTATAACTGCGGCGGACTGCTTTCTTCTTTTGCCGTTACCAAATTATCCAGCTGCACCAATTCACCTTTATCACTACGCACATAAACCGAACTTAAATCTAATGGGTCTTTACGATCGCCACGATCAAACTGACCAATTACCTGGTATTGCTTGCCATTCATAAAAAAATAGGAAAAGCGCTGTCCACTTAAACCTAAATTAAGGGTTTGTGCAATGGCAGAGATGGAAACTCCCAGGTTTTTTGCCTTATCTCTGTCGATGGTAAGGTTAATCTCAGGTTTATTAAATTTTAGGTTAACATCAGAAACGGTAAAGGTTGGATCTTTCGCCACTGCATCCATAAACAATGGGATTTTTTCCCGCAGTTTATCGAAATTTTGTGCCTGAATGATATAACTGATTGGTAAGCCACCTCTACGGCCTACAGAAATAGTAGGTTGTTGGTTAACGATTGTTTTTCCTTCACTGTATTTTTTGGTAATTCTGGTCAGCATATCAGCAATGTCTTTTTGCGATCGTTCCCTGTCTTCAGGATTAACCAATCCCATTCTCACAAAACCTGAGTTTACAGAACCAGAACCTCCAAAACCAGGTGAGGTAATGGTAATGTTCACATTTTTCTCTGGAACAGAATCAATTACCAGCTGATTTAATTTCAGGATAAATTGATCTGTGTAAGCAAATGAGGAACCTTCAGGAGTGGTGGCACTGATATTGATGGCACTCCTATCATCATAAGGGGCTGTTTCTTTGGGTAATAATTTCCAGAATAGAAAAATCAGACCCATACAAACCACAATAATGGGGATAGAAAGCCAGCGGCGATCTAAAAATTTATTCAGATTTGATGCGTAAGAATCATTTAATTTAACAAAATAAGGCTCTGTCCAATTGTAGAACCTGGACGGCTTGTGTCCGCCTGGTTTCATTAAATAAGCATTTAACATTGGGGTAAGGGTAAGCGATACAAATGCTGAAATTAAAACGGCCGCACCGATTACAATACCAAATTCCCTGAACAATCGCCCGACAAAGCCCTGCAAAAAAATAACAGGTAAAAAAACAGCAGCCAATGTTATGGAGATAGAGATTACAGCAAAGAAAATTTCATTTGAGCCTTTAATTGCTGCTTCAAAAGGCGACATGCCTTCTTCAACCTTCTTAAAGATATTTTCAGTCACTACAATACCATCATCAACCACCAATCCGGTTGCCAGTACAATGGCCAGTAAACTCAAAACATTTATCGAAAAGCCAAAAGCATACATAATAAAGAATGTGAAAACCAATGATACTGGGATATCAATGAGGGGCCTGAAAGCGATTGCCCAGTCTCTGAAAAACAGGTAAATGATCAGAATCACCAGCACGAGTGATAGACCAATTGTTTCGGCTACTTCTGTTACGGAGCGCTTGATGAAAAGCGTATTGTCTAGCGCAACTTTTAGTTTAATATCCTGAGGGATATCTGCTTTTAACTTATCAAAACGCTTGTAAAATTCATTACTAATGTCAAGGTAATTGGCTCCAGGTTGTGGAATGATAGCCACTGCAACCATTGGCTTGCCCGATTCTCTTAAAATAGTTTCTTCGTTTTCAGGGCCCAAAACAGCATAGCCCACATCTTTTAATTTGATTACCTGGTTACTGTCTGATTTTAGAATCAGGTTATTAAACTGAGTTTCGTTAGTTAACTTCCCTAAAGTTTTAACCGTTAATTCCGTAGTGGCTCCAGTAATTTTTCCAGAAGGTAATTCAACGTTTTCATTATCAAGAGCTGTTACAATATCTTGTGACGTAAGGCCATATGCACTTAATTTATTTGGGTCCATCCAAATCCGCATGGCATACTTCCGCTGACCTTGAATCTGCACACTACTTACGCCCGGGATGGTTTGAATCCGATCAGCGATAACATTTTCAGCAAAATCACTCAATTCCAGTGTGTTTCTTTTATCACTTTGAATGGTCATGGATAAAATAGGATCGGAGTTTGCATCTGCTTTGCTCACCACTGGTAAACCGTCAATATCTTTTGGTAGCGTTCTGCCTGCCTGCGAAACCTTATCACGAACATCATTCGCCGCCTCTTCAATATTTTTGTCCAGGTTGAATTCAATAGTGATGTTACTGGTGCCTTGATTACTGGAAGAGGAAATGTTCCGAATTCCGTCAATAGAGTTAATTGATTTTTCTAAAGGCTCTGTAATCTGCGATTCAATAATATCTGAGTTGGCACCAGGGTAGGAGGTTCTAACGGATACTACTGTTGGATCAATGGAAGGATATTCCCTTACGCCCAAAAAGGTGTAACCGATGATGCCAAAAAGTACGATTAACAAGTTCATTACGATGGCTAGAACTGGCCTTTTTATACTCGTGGTAGAGATACTCATAATTATTGTTTAACCAGGTTAACTTTTACAGGAGCATCTTTTTTCAAAGCCATGGATCCGGTTGTTAATACCGTGTCGCCAGCCTTTAATCCGGATGTAATAACAATGTTTTCATCTGTCCGCGTGCCGGCTTCTACTTTAACTTCCTGTGCTTTTCCATTTTTCTGGATGTACACAATCTTTCCTTTTAAAACCGGAACTATTGCCTGGTTTGGAATTAATATGGCATCTTGTAAAGTGTTCAGTGCCAATTTTATTTTGGCGAATGATCCTGGTAGCAAAGCATTATCTGCATTAGGTGCTAATGCCCTGATTTGCAATGTTCTGGTGGTTGCATTAATTCCAGGCTCTATTGCATATATTTTTCCGGTGTTCTCCTTTGTTGATCCATCTGTTGTAAATGTAATGGTTGAACCGGATTTAATTTGACCGGCATATTTCTCCGGAATGGAAAAGGTAATTTTAATGGGATTGGTACTCACCAAATTGGCAATCACTGTTGCTGGTGTTAAATAAGTGCCTTCAGAAATGCTACGCAAACCAATCCGTCCAGAAAATGGTGCTCTGATGGTTGCTTTAGCTAATTGCGCTCTAACCAATTGCGACTGTGATTGTAATGACCTGAAATCAGCTAAGGATGTATCATATTCTTCCTGACTGATAGCGCCCTTTGCCAATAATTGTTTTGCACGGTTTTCATTCGTTGCAGAAAGTTTCTGTTTGGTAATGGCTTCCTGTAATTGCGCTTGAATATCCCTGTCATTGATTTTAACCAGCACACTGCCTTTGGTTACATTTGTACCCTCTTTAAAATAAATACCGGTCACCAGGCCCGATATTTCGCTTTTTAAAACAACTGATTCATTGGCATCAATGGCTCCGGTTACTTCTAAGTCATTATCAAACGATGTAAGTTTCACTATAACGCCTTCAACAACCATTGGGGCACCTGCACCACCTCCTCTAGCTCCATCACCGCCTTTTGCCTGGGCACCACCGGCTCCTTTACCTTCTATCTTTTTATTGGCATTAATTCTGTAATATACGAGGTAGGCCAGGCCAATAGCCAAAACAGCATAAATGATATACCTTTTCTTCATGTTTATATTTGTGTCGTGCTTATCTGATCGTTAAAATTAAAATAATTAACGCCTGATATTAGAGTGTAAAAATATTCAAATAGTTTAGTGTTAAATTTGTTGTACTAAGGATGTTACTTAGCTTTGAGTCTTCAGGTATGAGTGTGGCGTTATGCATTAATAATTCATTTTAGGCTATGGGTGCTATAGTTAAGACTTTGAACTTATAACAATCGACTCCATATTCATGACTTCAAACTAAAGCTCACAACTATTTTACAGCCCTTTTTGGTTTTTAATTAGAAAACATAAGCAATAAATATAAATTTGTGGCAAATCACATTTAAATATGTTTATTAAAAAATCAATTTTAGGTTTAGTTTTAGTACTAACGTGTATTATGGAAGCGAAGGCGCAGGTGAAAATTGGCTTTGAAGTTTCTTTTAAAGAACCACAGGCACATTATGCTGAAGTTCAGATGGATATTTCTGGCTTAGCAAAAGATTATGTAGATGTTAAAATGCCCGTTTGGACACCAGGTTCTTATCTGATCCGTGAGTTTGAAAAAAGCGTGGAAGAATTTAAAGCAACTGCATCCGGTAAAGCCGTTAAGGTAGAAAAGGTGAGAAAAAATACCTGGCGAATTTTTTCAGCTAAAGCTGCTCATATTAAAATAAATTATCGTGTTTATGCATTTGAAATTTCCGTGCGTACACCATTTATTGATGAATCACATGCTTTCTTATCTCCTACGGGAATTTTTATGCATCCCGATGGTATGATTAAGTCGCCAAGTACAGTTAAGATTATTCCTTTCAATACCTGGAGTAAAGTATCTACAGGATTGGAGCCTGTTGCAGGGCAACAATTTACTTATCGTGCTACAGATTTTGATATTCTATATGATAGTCCGATTGAAGTTGGTAACCAGGATGTTTTCGAGTTTATGGCAGCAGGTGTTCGCCATGAGGTAGCCATGTATGGCGGCGGAAACTATGATAAGGAAAAACTTAAAGTGGATATGGCTAAAATTGTAGAAGAGCCTACTAAAGTTTATGGAGAAAACCCAAATAAACATTACGTTTTTATCGTTCATAACTTTTTAAGAGGTGGCGGTGGCCTGGAGCATTTAAACTCTACCACATTGGGCGCCACCAGAAATGCTTACAATACGGAGGCTGGTTATAAAGGTTTCCTGGCACTTGTTGCGCATGAATATCATCACCTTTGGAATGTTAAGCGCTTACGTCCGGTAGCCTTGGGGCCATTTGATTATGATAATGAGAACTATACTACCAATCTTTGGGTGGCAGAGGGTTTTACTTCCTATTACGAGAACAAATATATGCACAGGGCTGGCTTTAATGATGCGGCCAAATTTGTAAATGATTTAGCAGGTGCTGTGGGTACGGTGGTGAATACGCCCGGAGCTAAATATCAATCTGCAGCTTCATCCAGTTATGATGCCTGGATTATTGGCTATCGCCCGAATGAAAACTCCAGGAATAATTCCATCTCTTATTACAATAAAGGTGAGGTAGTTGGTATTTTAATGGACTTAGAAATCATTAATGCTACTAAAGGAGCCAAAAGCCTTGATGATGTAATGAAAGCCATGTACCTGCAATGCAAAACCCTGAAACGTGGTTATACAGATGCGGAGTTTAAGGCAATGGTAGAAAAAGTTGCTGGAATCAGTTTTACAAATTTCTGGGCAAAATATGTGAACGGAGTAGATGATGTGGAATATCAAAAATACTTTAAGCTGGCTGGTGTAGATGTTACTACAGAAAATGCTACGCCTGAAAAACCAGTGAGCGGTGTGAATGGTCAGCTAACCAATGCCGGAACTATTAATGTAACTTCAATTGCCAGAAATTCTGCTGCATGGGATGCTGGTTTAAATGTTAACGATGAAATTATTTCATTGGATGATAAAAGCGTTAATGATGCATTGGAATCGATCAAATTACGAAGTGCGGCGCTTTCTCTGGAGGTTTTGCCTTTAGTGACCAAGAAAAAAATTGGTGATGTGTTAAAGTTAAAAGTAATGCGTGATGGTTTAGAGAAAGAAATTTCTTTAACATTAAAAGAAAATCCAAACGTACGTTTAAAGGCTACCATTAATGAGAATGCTACACCTGAACAAAAAGCGGTTTTTGCCAAATGGCTAGGGAAGTAAATTTGGAGTGGTGAGTTTGGAGTCAATAAAAAAAGTCCTGCAAGAAATGAATCTTGCAGGACTTTTTGTAAAAAATTATTTTCTAGAAAGTGAAACGAACGCCTAAGCCAACATCACCGCTGTAAAAATCAGTATCTGGGGTTAATCTTAAAGTAGGGATCCAGTCTAAAGATAAATTGATTGGAGCACCTTTAAATTTATAATCTAAACCTAAAACACCATTTACACCTAAGTAAATGTCGCTTTCATCATTAAATTTAGTTTTCACAGAGCCAACACTTGCACCACCACCGTAGTACCAATTTAAGCCATCCGCCCCTTTAATTGGATTATAAACTTCATATAAGCCTGTTAATTGTACCCAGCTAAAACTGTTGTTACTTCTAAAATTTCCAATTAACTCTAACATAGCGCCTTTGCTTAAGCCCGTTTTAAAAGAAACACCATTGTAACTTCCAAAACGACCGCCAATTGCGTTTTTGTAATTTTGTGCTTTAACGGTTGTTGTAGCAACAGTAAATAAAGCAATGCACCCTAAAATTGTAAATAACTTCCTCATAATCGAGCTTTTTAAATTAATAATTTTTTAATTAAGATCTGCTTAACAACTTTAATGCCGATTATATTTTTTGGGTCAAAATTTTAAAGATAAAAAACAATGCTTGCATAGTAATTATGTAATTCTTAAGTTTAGTCAAATATTTTTGAATGATAGATTTTGTTCAGGTTTACCAGCTTCAGACGAAATTATTCAAAGGAAAACATAATAAGATGTGATATCTTTTGTGTTGATTTTTTTAACTTAACCAAATATATTGAATGATATGGCTGCAGAAATTAAACGAGTTTTCGATCTATTAAAATACAGCTTGGAACAACCTAAGCAAGAATTTGTTAGTGGGAAAATAAAAGGAAAGTGGGTTAATTATAGTACAACAGAATTCTGTGGTGCGGTTGATGACCTGAGCCGCGGATTAATCAGTGTTGGAATGGCAAAAGACAGCCGGGTGGGGGTAATGTCTCACAACAGGCCAGAATGGAATATCGTTGATTTTGCCGTCAATCAAATAGGGGCTTATCAAATTCCATTATATCCAACCTTAGCCGGACATGATATTCAGTTCATTTTAAAAGATGCAGAAATTTCCATCATTTTTGTTGCTGATCAGGAACTCTATGAAAAAGTAAAGCCTTGTATTCAGGAGATTAATCCTGCCATCAAAATATATAGTTTTAATGAGGTTGAAGGTGTTGAGAATTGGAAAATTTTAACCGATCTTGGAAAAACTTCAGATGATATTAATCTTGATGAATTTCGTGACAAGGTAGATCCTGAAGATATTCTTACCTTAATTTATACCTCTGGTACAACAGGAACGCCTAAAGGTGTAATGTTAACGCATAATAATCTGGTTTCCAATTTTGTTAATTCATTGGTGGTTATGCCTAAAGGTGTAGAAAAGGGATTAAGCTTTTTACCGTTATCGCACATTTTTGAGCGGATGATTATCTATCTGTATTTATATAACCATACCGCGGTTTATTATGCAGAAAGTATGGAAACTATTGTAGCAGATATTCAGCATGTAAAACCCAATGCATTTTCTACAGTACCACGATTGCTGGAAAAGGTATATGATAAGATCATGGAAAAGGGTAAAGCCCTGACAGGTATTAAAAGAGGAATCTTTTTTTGGTCTGTGGCTTTGGCCGAACGATACACGATTGATGCCGGGGCCTGGTATAACTTCAAATTAAGTATTGCCAGAAAACTGGTGTTTAAAAAGTGGCAAGAAGCTTTGGGGGGAGAAATCGTAGTGATTGTATCTGGTGGAGCTGCTTTAAACCCACGTTTGGCCCGAATTTTCTGGGCAGCGGGGATGCCTGTTTTTGAAGGTTATGGCCTAACAGAAACCTCTCCGGTAATTACGGTTAATCGTTTCGGTGGTACCATGTTTGGAACCGTTGGCGAAGTGATTACGGGTGTTGAAGTTAAAATTGCCCAGGATGGTGAAGTGTTAACCAGAGGCCATCAGGTAATGAAAGGTTATTATAAACGTCCTGACTTAACAGATGAAGCACTGGATCAGGAGGGATGGTTCCATACTGGCGATATCGGTGAATTAATAGATGGTAGATTCTTAAAAATTACCGATCGCAAAAAAGAAATGTTTAAAACGGCAGGTGGTAAATATGTTGCGCCGCAAATGCTGGAGAATAAATATAAAGAATCTATTTTTATTGAGCAGATTATGGTGTTAGGTGAGAATAGAAAATTCCCATCAGCCTTAATTGTTCCAAATTTTGAAACCCTAAAATCCTGGGCAACTAAAAAAGGTATTACCTTTAACACTCAGGAAGAACTGATCAAGAACGAGCAGGTTTTAGTTAAGTATAATGAGGTTGTTGAATCGTTAAGTGTTGATTTTGGCAAGTGGGAACAGGTTAAAAGATATGCCTTACTGCCTAAAGAATGGAGTATTGATGGTGGCGAGCTAACCCCTAAATTAAGCTTAAAACGAAAAGTAATTACAGAAAAAAATATTGATATTATTGAAAAAATATATAAGGATGCAGAAAACTATAAAGCCGCTCATTAAGCTCTCAACAGTTTTTATCGCCATTGCCATCATCATTTCAGGATGTGTAACCGGGCAGCTTGGTAAAAACAACAGTGGTGAATATAAAAATGGAATGGTGGTATCTGCACATCCCGAAGCATCGCAGGTAGGGATTGATATCTTAAAAAAAGGGGGAAACGCAGTTGACGCTGCGGTAGCGGTGCAATTTGCATTAGCTGTAGTGTACCCGAATGCGGGCAATATTGGGGGTGGTGGTTTTATGGTTTACCGTTCTGCGAAAGGTGAAGTAAACACACTTGATTTTAGAGAAAAAGCTGCTGCAGGCGCAAGCAGGGATATGTATCTGGATGCTGCTGGAAATCCTATTGTGGACAAAAGTTTATATGGGCACTTGGCCGCAGGTGTTCCGGGATCTGTAGATGGGATGGTAGAAGCCCATCGCAAATATGGTAAGTTAACCTGGGCGCAGGTACTTCAGCCGGCAATAGATTTAGCGCATAATGGCTTCAAAATTACAAAGCGCCAGGCAGGGGAATTAAACAGTTTGCATCAAAAACTTATGATGTTTAATCCTAAAGGAACAGCATTTATAAATTTAGAAAGTACCTGGAAAGAAAATGATTTGCTGGTGCAGAATGAATTGGCCAATACATTGAAGCACATTCAGGAAAAAGGCCGGGCAGGTTTTTACGAAGGGCCTGTTGCAGATTCTATCTTAGCAGAAATGCAAGGTGGAAAAGGATTGATTACCAAAGAAGATTTACAAAATTACCATGCTAAATGGCGCAAGCCTATTACAGGTGATTATCGGGGATATAAAATTATTACCATGCCACCAACTTCGAGTGGTGGTATTGCATTGATACAATTGCTAAAAAGTGTAGAACCTTTTCCCCTAAAAAGATGGGGTTACAACAAAGATTCTACGATTCAGGTAATTGTGGAGGCAGAGCGAAGGGTTTATGCAGATCGTGCAACGCACCTTGGTGATCCTGATTTTTACAATGTTCCTCAGAGTCAGTTACTCAGTACAGCCTATAATAAAAAACGCATGACCAATTTTAGCTGGTCTGCTGCGACACCAAGTAGCCAGGTGATGGCTGGAGAAATCATTGGTGCTGAACATGAAGAAACGACACACTTTTCTATTGTAGATCATGATGGGAATGCTGTTTCTATCACCACTACTCTTAATGGTTCTTATGGGTCGCTGGTTGTGGTGAAAGGTGCAGGTTTTCTGTTAAATAATGAAATGGATGATTTTTCTGTAAAACCAGGCGCACCTAATATGTATGGATTGGTTGGTGGAGAGGCCAATGCCATTGCTCCTAATAAACGAATGTTAAGTTCCATGACCCCCAGCATTGTAGAGAAAAATGGAAATTTATTTATGGTAGTAGGTACACCAGGTGGTTCAACGATTATCACCTCGGTATTTCAAACCATCATTAATGTGATTGATTTTGACATGAATATGCAACAGGCAGTTTCTGCCAAGAAATTTCATCACCAATGGTTACCTGATGAAGTATATTTTGAAAAGGATGCGATTGATAGTGTATCACTAGAAAAACTAAAATTAAAAGGATATAAAATGGTGCCTCGGGGAGCTATTGGTAGAGTAGATGCTATTTTGAAAACTAAATATGGAAGTTATCAGGGGGGAGCAGATCCGCGTGGTGATGACCAGGCCATTGGGTATTAAGGATTCAATTGGTTAAAATTTTCTTGAATTGTCATTTTTGGTATGGCAATTGCTTATCATGGCTAACGCTTACAAATTAATATAACGAACATGAAATTAAATCTATTTAAGTCTTTACCGGTAGCATTGGCCGGTTTGTTCATTGGAACTGCTGCTTTGGCACAGGAACCAGTTACCTCAACTACACCTTTTAGAACTTGGTCTATCGGTGTTAATGCTGGTGCTTTAACGCCACTTTCTCCGCTAGGTGGTAAAAATGATTTTAGCAATAACAAAACTAGTTTTGGTTATGGCCTTTACATTAAGAAACAATTTACACCTTATTTCTCTTTACGTTTAGACGGGGTAAGAGGTAAATTAAAGGGTGATAATACTGAAGCTTATGACAGTGGCGTAGCAAACAACTCTTCGGTTTCAGCTTTTGATACCCAATTAGAATATTCGGGTAGTTTAAATGCTGTGGTGAACATGTTTAACATCGATATGTTTAAAAAAGAGAATGCTTTGCAACTTTATGTATCTGCCGGTGCAGGTTTAGCTGGTTACAAACCAACAATTACAACTGCTAACGGTACTTCATTATATGCTGGTGATAAAACAATCAGTGAATTGATCATCCCGGTAGGCCTTGGTGCTAAATTTAAAATTTCTGATGCTGTAAACTTCGATTTAGGATGGACAATCAATTTTGTTGATGGCGATAACTTAGATGGTTATTACAGAGGAAGCAATGACAAATATAACTATGCTTATGCTGGTTTAGAATTTGCATTGGGAAGTGGAAAACAATTGGCTTTCCACAATCCGGTTGCATTAACTTATGACGAGGCATTAAAAGCTAAACAAACTGCTGATGCTTTAAAAGGTGATCTTGATGCTCAAAAAGCTGAAAACGCAAAATTACGTTCAGAAATGTCTGACATTTTAAAAGATTCTGATGGTGACGGTGTTGCTGATAAATTAGATAAATGTCCAGATACTCCATCAGGAACAGTTGTAGATGGTTCAGGTTGTCCATTAGTGGCTCCAAAACCTCAGGTAACTGTAATTACTGAAGAAGATCGTAAAGTAGTTAGCGAAGCCATTAAAAACTTAGAGTTTGATTTAGGTAAAGCAACTATCCGTTCTAAATCTTATGCTTCATTAAACAGAGTTGCTGCATTATTAGTGCAGAAAAACTTTAGCTTAAAATTAGCTGGTCACACAGATAACACTGGTTCAAAAGAATTAAACTTACGTTTATCTAAAGAAAGAGCTGAATCTGTAAAAGCTTACTTAGTATCTCAAGGTGCAAACGCATCACGTATTGAGGCTACAGGTTATGGAATGGGTCAACCAATTGCAACGAATAAAACTGCAGCTGGTCGTCAAAAAAACCGTCGTGTAGAATTTACACTTTACTAGTCGATAAAAGATTATAATGAGAGAGCTCCCGATGAAAATCGGGAGCTTTTTTTGTGGCGTAGCTTTTTTGTTTTTGGTTGATTACAATAGGACTATTGAATCAATTTGATCGTCTTCTTTATATTATTCAAATCACTCATGCTAAAATTTGGCGATTGGAAGGAAAATATCTGATAAATCAATAATCCATCTGTACTATCATAGATGCTGATGATTTTATCATTCGAACGTTTGGTATAAACCAAGTATTTAATGTTTGAATCTTTATTCAGGATCAGGCTATCTAATATTTTATTTGATACGAATTTGAGTTTGTATCGATATTGTTCCTCCGCTGGCGTCTCTTGTGTTAAAGGAGTGGTTTGTGAAGAGAAAACTTCCCGAACATATTCAGGAACGTATAATGTTTCATTAATTAGTTTTGGAAGTCTTTTGGTGTTGTAAAACGAATAATCCAACCCACGTGCCTGATTCGATAACAATCCATCATTAATCTGTTTTAAATAACCCGAAAGGAGGCCAGGAGACCAGTTGAGGAAAACAGCTTGATTATAAAGTAAACTTAACAGCTTTGATCTTGCAGCTTTTTTGGTATTTGACTGCTCAATAAATGTCATTTGTAGGTTGGTAAGTGCATCAGGAAATAAAGTAATCGTAGCCAGCGTGGTTTCTTCCATCTTATCAGGCTTTATTGATGGAGAAATTACCTTAAGTCCATAAACAAGGTTTAAGTTATTTATGGTATCAATCTGTTCACGATAGGAGTCGAGATAAAAAAAAGAATAATCTGTTGAACGCTGATAGGTTGCCAACTCTTCAGGTTTAATGATTTTATAAGGTGTAATCGTCCAAACCTTTTTTATAGCTTCATTATATTTTTCAATTTCTTTATATTCAGAATAAGGTAGCGTAAATAAGGTGGTTGTTTTCTTAAATTTTTCTATCATTTCAATGTTCGTTCCCGTATTTCCAAAGTATGATGTCTGCGCCAGCGCGGATAAGCCCGGGAGCATCATTAGATATATCACTAGATTTCGTTTCTTAAAAAGCATAATATTCAAGGTCTGATTGTATCCCCCTATTATAAGAATCTTTTGACAATTATTTTGAAATTTTCTATTGCAATAATAAAATACATTCATTAGCTTTGTTATGCAAGCATAATAAATTAGTGAAATGAAGCAACAGCAAACTATTGATTACCATGTGAAATTTGCATGGCAAAATATGTTTAACAAATACAATCAGATGGCATCGGGTTTTGGAATTACCCAGGCTATTGGTTATATGCTGATTAATATTAATGACGAAGAAGGTACTGCTGTTTCTAACCTGGCAGGCTTGCTTGGTGTAAAAGCAACCAGTCTATCCAGAATGTTAAACAACATGGAAGAGGCAAAATTAATTTATCGCGAAGCTTCTGCCGGAGATAAACGTTCGGTAAAAGTTTTTCTGACTGACTTTGGTAAAGAAAAGAAACAGTTAGCTAAAGGCGTTGTGCGAAAGTTTAACGAATATCTTGATGAGCATTTCTCAAAAAAAGAAAAAGAAACCTTTATCAATCTTTTAATCAAATTGAATGACATTACTGTAGCCTATACTGTTGATTGATCATGTGATTGTGAACTTTTTTAAATGACTTTCAAAGCGAGAATTTAGTTTAAGATCACTACAGAAATAAAAATTTAGCATACTGATGAACTAAGGCAGATTAAAATATTTAAGCTTGATCTGCCAAACTTATCAGATCAATAAAATAATAAATAAAAACTGATGAAACGAAGCATTAATAAAGTTGCCGTTCTGGGTTCGGGTATCATGGGTTCGCGAATTGCATGCCACTTTGCCAATATTGGTGTAGAGGTTTTGCTTTTAGACATAGCGCCCAAAGAATTGACGGCAGAAGAACAGGCCAAAGGGCTGACTTTAGATAAGCCAGCAGTAAAGAACCGAATTGTTAATACGGCTTTGCAAACTGCGGTGAAAACAAACCCATCTCCTGTATATTCTAAAAAGGTATTAAATAAAATTAAAACCGGAAACTTCGATGATGATATGTCGAAAATTGCTGGCTTTGATTGGGTAATTGAAGTAGTGGTAGAAAATCTAGATATTAAGAAGAGGGTTTTTGAGCAGGTAGAACAATTTCGCAAACCAGGCACATTAATCACCTCTAATACTTCTGGAATTCCCATTCATTTAATGGCTGAAGGTAGGAGTGAGGATTTTAAAGCACATTTCTGCGGTACACACTTTTTTAATCCGCCACGGTATTTAAAATTACTGGAAGTGATTCCAACACCACATACCAAACCAGAAATCGTTGATTTTCTAATGCATTATGGTGATAAATTTTTAGGTAAAACGACTGTTTTATGTAAAGATACACCTGCATTTATTGCCAATAGAGTTGGAGTTTATTCTATTATGGCTTTACTTCATTTGGTTGACAAGCTGGATTTAACGGTTGAAGAGGTTGATAAATTTACAGGTCCTGCATTGGGAAGACCAAAATCGGCTACTTTCCGTACTTCAGATGTAGTAGGCTTAGATACCATGATTAAGGTGGCAAAAGGCTTATATGATAATTGCCCGGATGATAAGGCCCACGAATTATTTAAACTTCCTGCCTATGTGCAAAAAATGGAGGAAAATAAGTGGCTTGGTGATAAAACTAAACAAGGCTTCTATAAGAAAACAAAAACTGCAGAAGGAAAAACAGAAATTCTGGCGCTGGATTTAAAAACGTTGGAATATAAACCTCAGGAAAAGGTCAAATCAGCAACATTAGAAATGACTAAACCTGTTGAAAATCTTCAGGATCGCATGAAGATTTTTGCTAAAGGAAAAGACAAGGCAGGTGAATTATTCCGCCATTCTTCTTTTGGGTTATTTGAATACGTTTCAGATCGTATCCCTGAAATTTCTGATGAACTATATCGTATCGATGATGCGATGCGTGCTGGTTTTGGTTGGGAATTGGGCCCGTTCGAGCTTTGGGATGCTGTTGGTGTGAAAGAAGGTATAGAAGGGATGGAGCAATATGGGAATCATGCGGCGGCTTGGGTGAATGAAATGCTTGATGCTGGCAATACTTCATTTTATAAAGTTGAGGCAGGCATTAAAAAGTACTATGATATTCCAACCAAATCTTATAAGGCATTGCCTGGAACAGATGAATTTATCATTTTGGATCATATCAGGGAAAATAAAACCTTATGGAAAAATTCAGGCGTTTCCATTATTGATTTAGGTGATGGCATTTTAAACGTGGAATTCCATACTAAGATGAATACCATTGGCGGTGATGTGATTTCAGGTATCAATAAGGCTATCGATATGGCTGAAAAAGACTATCGAGGTTTGGTAATTGGTAATGATGGTGCAAACTTCTCTGCAGGTGCAAACGTTGGAATGATTTTCATGATGGCGGTAGAGCAGGAATGGGATGAATTAAATATGGCGATTCGCATGTTTCAGAACACGTCTATGCGCATTCGCTACTCTTCTATTCCAGTAGTGGTTGCACCACATAATTTAACCTTAGGTGGTGGTTGTGAATTCAGTTTACATGCTGACCATGTTCAATTATCAGCTGAAACTTATATGGGTTTAGTTGAATTTGGGGTAGGTGTGATTCCTGGTGGGGGCGGAACTAAAGAGTTTGCTTTACGCGCTTCTGATGAATATAAGGATGACCAAATCGTTCAGAATGCCTTAAAAGAGCGTTTTTTAACCATCGGAATGGCAAAAGTTTCTACTTCTGGTTATGAAGCCTTTGAACTGGGTTATTTGCAAAAAGATAAATTTTCCATCTCTATGAACCGCAACCGTTTACTTGCGGATGCTAAGGCGAAGGCAATTGAGTTGGCAGATGCCGGATACACCAAGCCCGTACAAAGAACAGATATTAAGGTGCTGGGTAAACAAGGTTTAGGAATTGTTTATGCAGGTGCAAATAGTATGTATGCTGGTCATTACATTTCTGAACATGATAAAAAAATCTCCGAGAAATTAGGTTATGTCATGTGTGGCGGTGACCTGTCATCTCCTACAGAAGTAAGCGAACAGTATTTGCTGGATTTAGAAAGAGAAGCATTCTTGTCATTGGCAGGAGAACGGAAATCGTTAGAAAGAATTCAATCTATTATAACAAAAGGAAAACCGTTGAGGAACTAGACTTGAGATATGAAATTTGCTTAGCCATCTCGTCATTGCGAGGCACGAAGCAATCTTACAACTAAGGGTTTTCTATCGCATTAAGATTGCTTCGTGCCTCGCAATGACGGCAAGGAGCAGGGTAATGCGAATAATTAAAAAGATAATATTGGCTAGTGGCCATAAGAAATACTAAATAAAATGGAAGCATATATTATAGCCGGATATCGCACAGCAGTTGGTAAAGCACCACGTGGCGTATTCCGTTTTACGAGGGCAGATGATCTTGCTGCAGAAGTGATCAGGGCTTTGGTGGCATCAGTTCCAAATTTAGATAAGGAACAAATTGATGATGTTATTGTAGGTAATGCTACACCGGAAGCAGAACAGGGCTTAAATATTGGCCGGATGATTTCGCTGATGGGTTTAGATACAGATAAAGTTCCCGGCGTTACGGTAAACCGTTACTGTGCATCCGGATTGGATACCATTGCAACTGCCGTAGCGAAAATTAAGGCGGGTATGGCAGATTGTATCATTGCTGGTGGCGTAGAAGTAATGAGTGGAATGCCATTTGGTGGCTGGAAACTTGTTCCAAATGCTGAAGTAGTAAAAAATAACCCTGAATGGTATTGGGGAATGGGTTTAACTGCCGAAGCTGTAGCCAAAGAATATAAGGTTAGCCGTGAAGATCAGGATGCCTTTGCACTGAAATCTCATGAAAAAGCAATTCATGCCATCAAAAATGGACATTTAAAGGATGGTGTTTTGCCTATCACGATAAATGAAAACTATCTGGATGAAAACCTTAAAAAGAAAACACGTTCTTATGTGGTAGATACGGATGAAGGACCACGGGCTGATACCACTTTAGAAAAACTAGCAAAATTGAAGCCTGTATTCGATGCTGTCGGAAGTGTAACTGCGGGTAATTCATCTCAAACTTCTGACGGAGCGGCATTTGTTTTAGTCGTTTCTGAAAAGAAAATGAAAGAATTGAATGCTGAGCCAATCGCCAGATTAGTGAGTTATGGCGTTGCCGGAGTACCTCCAAGAATTATGGGGATAGGTCCAATTGAGGCCATTCCAAAAGCATTGAAACAAGCTGGATTACAACAATCTGATATTGATTTAATTGAATTAAATGAGGCTTTTTCTTCTCAATCTTTAGCCATTATCAGAACATTGGATTTGAATCCAGACATTATTAATGTAAATGGTGGTGCTATTGCTTTGGGCCATCCGCTTGGATGCACTGGTGCAAAACTAACTGTTCAGATGATGAATGAATTGAAAAGACAGAATAAAAAATATGGTATGGTTACCATGTGCGTAGGTACCGGACAGGGTGCTGCGGGGATTTTTGAGTTGTTGTAATCTCAAAATCGTCATTGCGAGGCACGAAGCAATCTTACTCGGAAAATAGATTGCTTCGTGCCTCGCAATGACGACCGTGTTAGGCAAGCGCGAAGACTGGTCTTCACTCTGAACTTATTTCAGGATCTTAATTGCGTAGTGACTTAGCATGAAAGAGGCTAAAATAAATTCAGCATCACGATGCGGCGTTAAAACGAACAAAAAATAAAATCAGCGATTTCAATTCATGCGTTACTCGCTACTAGATACTAAAACAATGGAAACAACTGAAAAAAAAACAATTAAAGGTGGTGAATTCTTAATTAAGGAAACCATTTATCAGGATGTATTTATCCCTGAAGAATTTGATGAAGAGCAGCAGATGATTGCGCAAACTTGTCGTGATTTTCTGGATGCTGAAGTTTACCCTAACTTAGATAAAATTGATAAGCAGGAAGATCCTGAGTTAATGCCAACCCTTTTAACTAAAGCTGGTGAACTCGGAATTTTAGGTGTTTCTGTTCCAGAAGAGTATGGCGGTTTTGGTAAAAACTTCAATACTTCGATGTTGGTTGCTGATGTTGTGGGCGCAGGTCACTCTTTTGCTGTGGCACTTTCTGCACATACCGGAATCGGTACTTTGCCAATCCTTTATTATGGTAATGAAGCGCAAAAAGCGAAATATATTCCAAAACTGGGTTCTGGTGAATGGAAAGCGGCTTATTGCTTAACTGAGCCAAATTCTGGTTCGGATGCAAACTCTGGGAAAACAAAGGCGAAATTGAGTGAAGATGGTCAACATTACATTATCAACGGACAAAAAATGTGGATCACGAATGGTGGTTTTGCAGATATTTTTATTGTTTTTGCCAAAATAGATGATGATAAAAATCTAACAGCGTTTATTGTAGAGAAAGATTTTGGTGGCATCACCATGAACCCTGAGGAACATAAAATGGGAATCAAGGGTTCATCAACCCGTCAGGTATTCTTTAATGACTGTCCTGTGCCTGTTGAGAATATGTTGAGCGATCGGGAAAATGGTTTTAAAATCGCAGTAAACATTTTAAATATTGGCCGGATTAAATTATCTGCTGCAGCAATTGGTGCTTCTAAAGCAACACTAAATACAGCCATTAATTATTCGAATGAACGCAGCCAGTTTGGTCGCCCGATTTCAAAATACGGTGCCATTCGTTTCAAAATTGCAGAGATTGCATCAAAATTATATGCAGTTGATGCAGCAAATTACAGGGCTGGACAGAATATCGATGATACTTATGACCAATTAGTTGCTGGCGGAATGGAATCTGGTAAAGCAAGGTTAAAATCTGTAGAACAGTTTGCGGTTGAATGTGCGATTTTAAAAGTTTGGGGTTCCGAAGCGCTGGATTATACAGTTGATGAAGGCGTTCAGATTTATGGTGGCATGGGCTTTAGTGCCGATGCACCGATGGATAGGGCTTATCGTGATGCCCGGATTAATAGAATCTTTGAGGGAACGAATGAAATTAATCGACTGTTAACAGTTGATATGATGTTGAAGCGTGCTATGAAAGGGGAACTTGACTTGATGGGGCCGGCAACAGCAGTGGCTGCCGAATTAATGAGCATCCCTGATTTTGGGGAAGAAGATACTACCTTATTTGCAGCAGAGAAAAAGGTATTGGCCAACCTTAAAAAAGCAACTTTAATGGTTGCTGGTGCTGCCGTGCAAAAGCTCATGATGACATTAAGCAAAGAGCAGGAAATCCTAATGAATATTGCTGATATGGCAGGTTATGTTTATGTGCTTGAATCTGCTTTACTAAGAACAGAAAAATTGGTGGCAACAAAAGGTGAGGAGGCTACAGCAGGCCAGTTAGATTTACTCAGAATTTATATGGTTGAAGCAGTGGATGGCATAGCCAAAGCCGGTAAAGAAGCGCTTTGGGCTTTTGCAGAGGGTGATGAGCAACGGATGATGTTAGTGGGGTTGCGCAGATTTACTAAAGTAGAGTCTTTTAATGTAAAAGATGCTCGCCAAAGAGTGGCACAACAGTTAATTGAAGCAAATAAATATATTTTTTAGCGCTTTATAAATTAGCATTTAAAGGTTTAGCGTATGGGGTGCACAAATCTCATACCCTAAACCTTTTTTGTTTTGATGGGATGAGATTTAATTACGTATTCATTTCGTGAGTCAATTGATTCTTAAATAGGTTGAGTTATATATTTAAATCCTATTTTTACGGATGCTTAAACTTAAACAATTCACTATTTTGTTTTTCCTGGCTTTGGCACTGAATTCCTGTAAAAAGGATGAAGATGCAGATAAGCAAATTACCGATTTCATTGCGAAAAATAATATTCCTGCAACTAAAGATGCTTCTGGATTATATTATCAAATTATCAAGCCAGGCAGTGGAACCTTTAATTATCCGGCGAATACAAGTATCACAATCAAGTATGAAGGCAGATTGCTGGATGGTAGTGTATTTGACAATGGCGGGGGTAAAGAACAAACTTTTGTGCTTTCACAATTAATTCAAGGCTGGAGAATTGGCATTCCGAAAATTCAGAAAGGTGGCGAGATCAGATTGATTATTCCTCCAGGCCTAGGATACGGAAGCAATGCCACCGGTCCGATTCCAGGAAATTCTGTATTGGATTTTACCATTCAACTATCAGACGTTAAATAAAACAAGCGCTATAGATGAGTTTTATCTGGAATGTTAAAATTGGTTAAAAATTGGCGCATCCGTATTAAAAGCTTATTTTTGCCAATGATGCTTAAATTCAGATATATTTTAATGTTGATTTGCCTTGCAGGTTGCTTTGTTGCCTGTAAAAAAAATGAGGCTTTCGAAACTTACGATCCTGCTCCACAGTTTAAAATAGATACTACTGCCATCAGGACATTTATCAGTGCTAATAATATTCCGGCGATTAAAGATCAATCAGGCGTTTTTTACCAGATTATTGAACCGGGAACTGGAAGTATCAGCTATACTAATAATACCAGAATTACAGCTGATTATGAAGGTAGACTACTTAACGGGACTATTTTTGACAGCTCAAAAGGAAATCCAATTACATTTGCATTAGGCGGGATCATTGCCGGATGGCGTATTGGAATTCCAAAAATTCAAAAAGGAGGAAAAATCAGATTGATTATACCTTCCTATTACGCTTATGGAAATGTAGCTCAGGGCTCAGTCATTCCTGCAAATGCTATACTCGATTTTAATATCACACTTACAGAAGTTTCAAACTAGATGAACAAATTTACCAAACTTAGCCTTTGCTTAGGTTTATTGGCTACAGTACTTTTCAGCGCTTGCGAAAAAGAATATGATTCAATCGAAACGGTTGATGATGCTGCAATTCAGACTTTTATCAAAGCAAGCAACGTCAAATATACTAAAGATGCAACGGGCTATTACTATAATATTAGTGCACAAGGTTCTGGTGCTGCTGTAAAAAATTCAGATTCTGTATATTATTCTTATAAATTTAAAACTTTGAACGGGCAATTATTGAATCAAAGTTCTGATGTAATGATCCCAGGAACATTTTTAGGGTATACAGATAGATTTACAATTAGTAGCTCCTCTTTTGTATTTACTCCTATAAGAGAGGTTTTATCTAAACTTAACCGAGGTGGAACAGCAACATTGATTATGCCATCTAATCTTGCTTTTGGTAAAAATGGTTTGAGTGCTATAAATGTGGGTTCAAACGAGAATATACTTGTTGAATTAGGTATATATACTGAATCTAAAATTCATGAAATAAATGAATTAGAAATTAATAGTTTTTTGATTTCAAATAGCTTAACAGCAATTAAAGATCCTTCACGTGTTCGTTATATCGTTACTCAACAAGGAACAGGTAATCAAGTATTATCATCAAGTACCTTAATCTTAAATTATACGGGAAGACTTTTAAATGGTACTACTTTTGACTCAAATACCGCCGGTACATTCTCCACAACTTTGGCTGAGGTAATACCTGGTTGGAATATATTAAAAAACTTTAAAGCCGGTACTAAACTCAGATTATTTATTCCTTCTGATTTAGCTTATGGCCAGGCAGGTCGTGTAGATACTTCTACATCAACTTATGTAATTCCTCCTAATGCTGTTCTAGATTTCGATATAGAAATAGTAAGCGTTACGAATTAGGCAACACCCTCTTTGTAATACTTTAAATTTTTTAGTTCTACAATTATGCTCAACTACTCAGTTGGGCATTTTTTTTTAATATCAAATTAATGTTTTGATGCTTTTTAACAAAAATTAAATAATTTTTTATTACTAGATATTTAGTTGTATGTTTGGTGTGTAAGGTGAAGTTTACAGATAAAATATGAAAAATAATAAAAAATTAAGGTGTATATTATTACTTTCTATATGCGTATTATCTATTTATTCCTGTAAGAAGGATGCTGTCATGGAAAGTGTAAATGAGAATAAATCATTGTCCAATGCTATTAGCATTGAGAATGGCTATTTGAAATTTAGAGATCAAAAAGCTTTTGATTCTTTAGAAAATATTATAATTAATTATTCGCCTCAGCAATTAGATGCTTGGGAAAAAACACTAGTAGGATTTAGTTCTTACCGAAGTACTTATCTAAAAGCACAAAATGAATATGCTAATGTAAATAGCTCCGAATCATTTAATTCGTTTAAAAAGAAGTATTCTGATTTAATCTCGATCAGACCTGATAGCTCATTAACTTATGGATTTGGTACGCCTTTCTCTGCAATCATTACAAATAATTCTGGAGAGTTAAAGATAGGTGATGAATTTAGAAAGTATACTAAAGAAAATAGTCTTATACTTTATACTGGAAATCATAAAAATGTATCCGAACTTAAAAATACAGGTAATTTAACCATTTTGCCAGTTAAACGACTTTTGATGAACATCAGGAATGTTAAATCTCTTGCGCCTCCACAAGGTAGCACAACGTTTAATAATGGAATTTTGTCGCAAAATCTATTTTATAGCGGTGACAATAAAAGACGTTTGTATGTTGAGTTGTGGTACGAACATAATCAGCCAGACCTTGTAACCGTAGGTTCATCTCGTTTCTATTTTGTAGTTTTACAAGAGTTAAAGAAAACGTTTGGAGGCTGGCGCTCGAATGAAACCGATTACTACTCTAATGGTGTTGACTTAAAATTTGGCTCAACATTTTCTGGTTCAGGGCTTTATGGTTTTAATGGCAGTTTTAATGCTATTCAAGGTGTAACAGGGCCTATAATCTATAATATGCCATCCTTCACTGGGGCAGGTACCTCTGTTACAGGAACTGGTCGGTTTACAACTGGCGGTGTTCCTGATGCTCCAGGCTTTGGTTACTAACTTAACGCTTCCTTAAAAACTTTTAAAACCCTTTCCCTTGCAAATTTATGCTCAACTATTGGTTGGGCATATTTTTTGGTATCAAATTCAGGTACCCACTTTTTAATGTATTCAAATTTCGGATCGAACCTTTTGGTTTGTAATTCAGGATTAAAGACTCTGAAATAAGGTGCAGCATCATTACCAGATCCTGCAGCCCACTGCCATCCACCCACGTTGCTTGCCATTTCGTAGTCGAGCAATTTTTCAGCAAAGTAAGTTTCTCCCCAACGCCAATCAATTAAGAGGTGCTTTGATAAAAAGCTTGCAGTAACCATTCGCACACGGTTATGCATCCATCCAATTTCATTGAGTTGTCGCATTCCAGCGTCAACAATCGGATATCCAGTATTTCCTTCGCACCAGGCTTTAAATTCCTCTTCATTGTTGCGCCATTTAATTTTATCGTATTGTTTTTTAAAAGAATCAGAGGCTGAATAAGGGAAATGCCATAAAATCATCATGTAAAATTCCCGCCACGCGAGTTCTGAAAGCCATACCTGAGAATTAGCGGTGATGGCATCTTTAGCTAACTTACGGATACTGATGGTTCCAAAACGTAGATGTAAGCCAATTCGTGTAGTACCTGCTACAGCTGGGAAATCCCGCTCTTTTGCATAATCATCAAGCTTACTTTTATATTCAATTTTTGGAAATTGCAGTTTACTTTTTTCAAAACCCATTTCCTTCAGGCTGGGTAAAGGCAGGTGCTGGGTTTTGAGTAGGTTTTTGAAATATTTTTTAGTAGGATAGGCTTTTGTGTAAAAGTCATTCAGTTTGGCGTGCCACTGTTTATAAAATGGAGTGAAAACGGTATAAGGTGTTTGATCTGCCTTTAAGATCTCCCCTTTTTCAAAAATAACCTGATCTTTGAAGGTCTTAAATTCAATTTTCTCACTGGTTAAAAACTCAGCCATATTATCATCCCGTTCACGCGCATAAGGCTCGTAATCATGATTGGTATATACTTCAACAACATCATATTCTTTTAATACCTCAGGCCACACCGTTTCTGGCTTGCCATATTTCACTAATAAATCAGATCCATTTTCATGAAGCATCTTTTTTAAATCCTCAATAGTCTGGTGAATAAATGTTACCCTGGCATCATCTTTCTTTAGCTTATCTAAAATATTTTGGTCAAAAATGAAAAGTGGTAAAACAGGGTATTTGCTTTTTAAGGCATGGTATAAAGCAGCATTATCTTCTAAACGTAAATCGCGGCGGAACCAGAAAATGGATATTGAAGTCATGGAAATTAAAATTGATTGATTTTTACGTCATGCTAAACTTTCAGCGTCTTTTAGCATAGATATACTGAGAAGATCCTTAAATAAATTCAGGATGAGAGCTACTCACACAATTAACCAGTTAAACTATTTGTAAAGCTGTTTCAAAGCATCATCCAGATGGGTAAATTTAAATTTAAAACCAGTATCCAGTATTTTCTGAGCAGAGGTATTATTGCTCATCATTACCGCTTCAGTTCTCTCTCCCATCAGCAGCTCTATTCCTTTTCTGGGGACTTTAATTGGCCAAAAAGGTCGATGTAAATGTTTGGCAATTGCTTTGGTTAATCCTTCATTGGTGACTGGAAATGGTGCACAGGCATTATAACTATTTTCCATATTGAAGGTTTCTAGTGCATAAATATACATTGCTACCATATCATCAATATGAAGCCATGGTGTCCATTGCTTGCCGGTTCCTAAAGCAGCACCCGCAAATAAACGAACAGGTTTATCCAGTTGTGGTAAAGCGCCACCTTTTGTACTTAAAACAATTCCGGTACGGAGCTTTACGATGCGTAGGCTTAATTTTTTACCTTGATCAACAGCATCTTCCCATAGCTTACAACATTCTGCTAAAAAGCCATAGCCGTTCTGACTTTCTTCTATTAAAATTTCATCGCCGCAATCGCCATAGTAGCCCACGGCTGAAGCAGAAATGAAAGATTTTACCTGATGTTCGGGTGTAAGTTTTATGGCTTTAAAAAGTAATTCTGTAGATTTTACCCGACTGTCGATAATTTGCTTTTTACGTTCATCAGTCCATTTTTTTTCAGCTACTGGTTCTCCTGCCAAATGGATTATCGCATCAACACCATTTAAACAGTTCGCATCAATTTCTCCTTTGTAAACATCCCAGATGTAGTTGTTGGGGTCGCCATTATCTTTACGGGACAGGGTATTGACCTCATAACCTCGTTTTAAAAGCTGTTTTTGGAGTTCAGTTCCAACAAGTCCGGTTGCGCCTGTAATCAGAATCTTTTTTGCCATGATTTTAAAACACAAAACATGCAAAAGGGTTTTTTTAAAGACTAAAGACTAAAGACTAAAGACTAAAGACTAAATGAGTGAACTATCCTCAATTGGTCATCCGATGAATATTGCCACCTTGCAGATATTCATCGGATGACCATTGGCAATATTTTACAAACCAGAAATAACCTTGTTTTTTGGAGCTTTTATCGCATAACTCAGCTTAATGGTTTTGGTTTCATTAGGTGCAATTTTTAACTGCCAGGATAGCATTCCCGTTTCCTTATTAACTTCTGCTCCTGAACTGTCTAATAATTCAATTTCTATATCGCTTTCTGTTGATAGGGGATATTGATCTTTTAGTGATAAATCAATCGCTTCTTTCTTGGTGTTTCTAATTTTGATCAGGTAGGTAAACAACTGTTTTTTGTTAGACCCAATAAATTTAGTGCTGCTAAAATCTTCCTGCTTTTCTTTCGTAATGATAATTTTCTTGTCTTTACCCATGCTCAGGCTTAGCGTATCCTGAATATTGGCTGGGTTGATGTATGATTTGCCTGTATATGTTCCTTCAAAGATAATGTTGGCATTTCCAGCCTGTAGATTTAACTTTTCCCAATTAATCACATCAGCCAGTAAATAGGCATCAGTGCTTAATTTTGGTGCTGCATAATATTTATATTTTGCAGGCACTTCATATTCTCTAAAAGAAACTGTATGTGGCTTATTATCACTATTTACATCATAAGGAATGTCAATATCAAAAGTTACACCTAGTTGAGTCTCATTAACAGAAGTATAGTTGTTTACGGTAGATGGTGCGGGCATGGCTTGTTTTTGGAGGCTATTCGTTCCTCTTATAACAATTTCATTAAGTTTATTGTCTGCAAGTTCCATGCCTGATACCCTACCCATTAAAGCTTTTTGCATTTGAGCATAGGTAGAAACAAACCATGGGTTTAAAGTTGGTGCGGTAATATTGTAATTCGGATTTCCGGTTGATAAAGAAAGCTTCACTTTTTTCCAGTCTAAGCCCGTATTTTGTGTAATAGCCGCTTTGTAAACTATTTCAAGCGGCTTGGTGGTACTGGTAGATTTAATGTCGTAACTGGCTAGCCAGTTTGCGTTCGGTGTAATATATGATAGGTCGTAACTGGCATCTATATTGGTTTTCGCCATGAGTTGTAAAACCAATTGACCAAGTTGCTGATTAGGATGATTTCTCAGCTCTGCAATTTGTTGCTGTAATGCGTTCAGTTTCTGATTTTGTTTATCTTCTATAACGCTGAGTGCAGCTATTGCATTTCTCACTTCAGCATTTTTCAGTCGATAATATTCAGTCAGTTTCATTAATTCAGTTACATTGGTGCCTGAAGTAGTTCCACCAGATTTTCTATTTTCATCTAATAAGGCCAGTGTTTGTTCTTCAATAGTTTTTGAATTTTTGGTTTTAACTAAATCAGCCGAAATTAATTTAACACTGTCTGTTAACTTTTTAATTTCTGGATTTGCGGCATCTGTGTTCAGGAAATCACGGTTAAACTGAACGGATAAAATGGTCACGCCTGAAGAAACGCCTACTTGAATAGAGTTTTCATTCACCCGACCGGAAATGTTATTAATCACGATTTCGGATGTTCCGGAGGGAAGATTAACTTTCCCGGAGTGTATAAGTTGTGCACCGTTGTTATAAACAGTTACACTTTCTAAATTTGCTTTGGTTTTAATTTGTTGCTGTGCGAAAACACTTAATGGAAATAATAGTGTGATTAGAATTCGTTTCATTATGCTGATTTTTGAGGTGTATTGGATCTTATATTTAAATGAAAGATGAATGATTTGCCAACATTCCATAACTCACTAATCATATTGTTTACTGTGTGTAAAGAATTTTGCTTGTTTTTGATGCCAGAGAAAAATAAGATAAATTTGTGTTTATCCTCAATAATTCATTTCCAAGAAAAAGATGTCCAAAAAAATTTTAGTATGGTTTAGAAATGATCTCCGTTTGCATGATAATGAATTGCTTGTGGAGGCGATCGCTAAGTCAGATTCAATTTTACCTGTTTATATTTTAGATCCCCGTCAGTTTGGAGAAACAAAGTATGGGACATTAAAAACAGGAAGCATCAGGGCGCAATTTTTATTAGAAAGTGTACTCGGGCTACGCAGTGCGCTGAAGCAGATTGGAGGAAATTTATTGATTGCTACCGGTAACCCTGAAGAAATTATTCCACAGTTGATTCAGGAATACGAAATTACTGAAGTATATCATCACCGGGAGGTAGCCAGAGAAGAAACACATGTATCTACATTAGTAGAAAATGCCCTCTGGAAATTACGCATCAACCTTAAACATTTTATTGGTCACACCTTATACAATAAAGAAGATCTACCTTTTCCAATCAAAGATATACCTGATGCTTTTAATCAGTTTAAGAAAAAAATCGAGCGTGATTCCATTATAAAACCCTGCTTTCCTTCACCAGATCGAATTAATGTAGCTGAGGTAATTGATTGGGGAACCCTGCCTGCTTTAGAAGAGCTGGGCTTGCTTCATCAGCAAAAAGATCAAAGAGCTGATTTCGAGTTTGAAGGTGGTGAGGCCGAAGGATTGGGGCATTTACAAAAAGTTATTGTGGCTATGCAACAAGCTGCAACTTCTAAAAATCTCATTCTGGTTTCTAAACTTTCTGCATGGTTGGCGATGGGTTGCCTGTCTCCACGTAAGGTATATTGGGAAATTAAGAAAATAGAAGGCATGCCCAATACAAAGGCCATGTTTAATCATATTTTATTGGGCTTGCTTTGGCGGGATTATTTCCGTTTTATGTTCAAAAAATATGGCAATACCTTTTTTAATCCAAACGGTTTTGGAAGCCAGGGCTTGGTGGATATAGAAAATGAGCAGGAAAACTTCAATAAATGGAGAAATGGTCAAACTGGATTTGCCGTAGTAGATGCCGTGATGACAGAGTTAAACCAAACTGGATTTATATCTAATATTGCCAGGCAAACCACCGCGCTTTATCTGGTTAATAATCTAGAGGTAAGCTGGGTATTCGGGGCTGCCTATTTTGAAGAGAAACTTATTGATTATAATCCGGCAAGTAATTGGGGGAACTGGGCCAATATAGCAGGAGTAGGAAACGATCAAAAATCAAAAGGGGTAATTGATATGGATAAGAATATTAAAAACTTAGATCCAAAAGGAAATTATGCCTTAACCTGGGCCTCGGAATAGAATGATTAAATTAAAGAATTATTGAGTTAGTGAATGGGTTTCGGATCGTGCTATGTATCATTTCACTCAATCTCTAATTCACTCCGTTTCTCATTCATTCTCTCCCTCAATTATAAATACTGGCCTGGGTTTTGCTTTAACTTTTAAACAAAAAAATCATGATTTCAAGTAGCCTCAATTTTGCTTCATGTCAGAATGTTTCTAAATAATTTTTTTGTGCAATTAATCTAGTTTTTTGCCAATTATATAAGGTAAAATTCTACTTTTGTAATGCTTATAGTAAACAGTTAATAATGGATAGTTTATCTTATCTCAACGGCGCTAACGCCGAATATGTAGATTCTTTATATCAGTCGTATCAGCAAGATCCTGAATCAGTTGAGTTTGGTTGGCAAAAGTTTTTTGAAGGTTTCGATTTCGGAAGAAATTCAGAGACCTCTGCAATAAATGTAGAAACCCCTGAACAGTTTTTAAAAGAGGTTAGTGTTTTAAACCTGATTGACGGTTATAGAAGTCGCGGTCACTTATTTACACATACCAATCCTGTTCGAGAAAGACGTAAACATTTACCAACTTTAGATCTTTCAAACTTTGGCCTTTCTGATGCTGATTTGGAAACGGTTTTTAACTCAGGTGTTGAAATTGGTATTGGCGCAGCAAAATTGAAAGATATTGTTGCTTTTCTAAAACAAACTTACACCAGTTCAATTGGTGCTGAATATAAATTTTTACGTACACCTGATGTGTTGAACTGGATTCAGCAAAAGATGGAAAGTGCCCATAATACGCCAAGCTTCTCTATAGATGAGAAGAAACGTATTTTGAAGAAGTTAAATGAAGCAGTAAGTTTTGAAAACTTTCTCGGTACTAAATTTTTAGGTCAGAAACGTTTTTCTTTAGAAGGCGCAGAGGCTTTAATTCCTGCATTGGATTCTGTTATTGAAAAAGGTGCAGATTTAGGGATTGAAGAATTTGTAATTGGTATGGCGCATCGCGGTCGTTTAAACGTACTGGCGAATATCATGCAGAAAACCTACAAAGATATATTTGCTGAGTTTGAAGGTAAAAGCTATAATCCTGATACCCCATTTGGTGGTGACGTAAAATATCACTTAGGTTACTCTACAGATGTTACTACGGTTACCGGAAAAAGTGTTCACTTAAGTCTTTGCCCAAACCCATCACACCTGGAAACAGTTGATGGCGTGGTAGAGGGAATGAGCCGTTCGAAGATTGATTTTAAATATGGTGGCGACAACAGCCGTTTGGCACCGATCTTAATTCATGGCGATGCTTCGGTAGCTGGCCAGGGAATTGTATATGAGGTGATTCAGATGGCAGGTCTTGAAGGTTATAAAACAGGTGGAACTATTCACCTGGTAATTAATAATCAAATCGGCTTTACTACCAATTATAAAGATGCACGTACGAGTACGTACTGTACAGATATTGCTAAGGTGACTTTATCACCAGTTTTCCATGTGAATGGTGATGATCCTGAAGCATTGGTTTACGCGATTAATCTGGCTATGGAATATCGCCAGAAATATAAGAATGATGTTTTTATTGATATTTTGTGTTACCGTCGTTTCGGTCATAATGAGTCTGATGAACCTAAATTCACTCAGCCATTATTGTACAAAACCATTGAAAAACACCCTAATCCAAGGGAAATATATATCGACCAGTTAACTAAAGAAGGTAAACTGGAAGCTGGACTGGCAAAAGAAATGGAAAAAGATTTCCGTGGAATTTTACAGGAACGCTTGAACGAAGCCAAAGAATTTGTTGCAAGTAAGGATGAAGTTAAATTTGGTGGTGCCTGGGCAGATTTGCGGATGGCGACACCAAAAGATTTTGAAACCTCTCCTGTTACGGCTGTAAAAAAATCGACATTGCTAGAAATTGGTAAGCGCATTACCACTTTGCCATCTGATAAAAAGTTCTTCAAAAAAATTGAAAAACTTTTTGCTGAGCGTACAAAAATGGTTAACGAAACCAATGTTTTTGATTGGGCAATGGGCGAGCAACTGGCTTATGGTACTTTGTTATCAGAAGGTAAACGTATCCGTTTAAGCGGCCAGGATGTGGAACGTGGTACTTTTTCTCACCGCCATGCAGTTTTAACTTTAGAAGATAGCGAGGAAGAATACGTACCATTAGCAAATATTTCAGATCAGCAGGCACCATTTGATATTTACAATTCTCACTTGTCTGAGTATGGCGTTTTAGGTTTCGAGTATGGTTATGCCATGGCAAATCCTAATGCTTTAACCATCTGGGAAGCACAGTTTGGGGATTTCTTTAACGGAGCGCAAATTGTTGTCGATCAATATATTGCTAGTGCTGAAACTAAATGGCAACGTGAAAATGGTTTGGTGATGTTATTGCCACATGGCTATGAAGGGCAAGGACCTGAGCATTCTTCGGCACGTATTGAGCGTTTTATGGAGCTTTGTGCTGATTATAATATGCAAGTGGTAAATTGTACTACTCCTGCTAACTTTTTCCACGTATTACGCCGTCAGTTTAAACGTGATTTCCGTAAACCTTTGGTGGTTTTCTCTCCTAAGAGTTTATTGCGTCATCCATCTTGCGTATCCAAATTAGAAGAGTTTACCGATGGTGGCTTCAAAGAGGTTATTGATGACGTAAATGTAAATGTTGATGAGGTTAGCCGCATTGTTTTCTGTAGTGGTAAAATTTATTACGAGCTATTAGAAAAACAACAGGCAGATCAGGTAAAACATGTTGCTGTAGTTCGTGTTGAGCAATTATACCCAACACCGGTTGACCAGATGGAAGCCATTAAGGCAAAATATAAAAATGCAAATGAAATTTTCTGGGTACAGGAAGAACCAGAAAACATGGGCGCATGGCCATATCTGTTCCGCAAGTTGTACAAAACAGGTTTAAAAGGTATTGATGTAATTTCGAGAAAAGAAAGCAGCAGTACTGCTACAGGTTTTGCTAAACAACATGCTAAGCAACAAACCTATATTTTAGCGAAGGCTTTAGAGGTTTCAGTAAAGGAAGAAGATGTTAAAGATGAAACTAAAAAGGCCAGTAAGAAGTTAGCTGAAGCGGATTAATTATAAATTAAAGATTCGAAAGTAAGAAGTTAGGGTTAAACACCCAGACATTGCAACTTTTGAATCTTAAAACATATAACAACAAAAATTACCAATTTTAAAAATATGAGTTTAGAGATCAAAGTTCCACCAGTTGGTGAGTCGATAACAGAAGTTGTTTTATCACGTTGGATAAAGAACGATGGTGACGTTGTTGAGATGGACGAAGTTATTGCTGAATTAGAATCAGACAAAGCTACTTTCGAATTAACCGCAGAACAAGCTGGAACTTTAAAAACCATAGCTGCTGAAGGTGATACATTAGCCATAGGCGCAGTAGTTTGTAATATTGAAGATGGTGGTGCTGCTGCCAGTCCTAAGCCAGAAGTTGAAAGCCCTAAGTCTGATGTACCAGCGCAGGATGAAGCGCCAAAGGCTCAAGGCTCAGAATCTGTTTCTAAAGACTCTTATGCTACAGGTACGCCTTCACCTGCTGCAGGGAAAATTCTTGCAGAAAAAGGAATTGACTCTGGTGCTGTAAAAGGTACAGGTATTGATGGACGCATTACTAAAGAAGATGCAGTGAAAGCGGAAGCCGGTAAAAAAGCTGAAGCACCTAAAGCGGCTAGTGCTCCGGTTGCAGCTGTTGCTCCTGCGGGTAGCCGTGGCGAGCGTCGTGAGAAAATGTCTCCACTTCGCAGAACTGTTGCAAAACGTTTAGTAGCCGTTAAAAATGAAACCGCAATGTTAACCACTTTCAATGAGGTGAACATGAAACCAATTATGGATTTACGCGGAAAATATAAAGATCAGTTTAAAGAAAAGTTTGGTGTAGGTTTAGGCTTCATGAGCTTTTTCACTAAAGCTGTTACAGTAGCATTAAAAGAGTTTCCGGCTGTAAATGGTCGTATTGAAGGTGAAGAGTTGATTTACAATGATTTTGCAGATATTTCTATTGCTGTTTCGGCTCCAAAAGGCTTAGTTGTTCCGGTTATCCGTAATGCTGAAAGTATGTCTCTTGCAGAAATTGAGAAATCAGTTTTAACATTGGCATTGAAGGCTCGTGATAGTAAATTAACAATTGAAGAAATGACTGGTGGAACGTTTACCATTACTAATGGTGGTGTATTTGGTTCAATGATGTCAACTCCAATTATTAATGCCCCACAATCTGCTATTTTAGGTATGCACAACATTGTTGAGCGTCCGGTTGCTGAGAAGGGTGAGGTGGTTATTCGTCCAATGATGTATGTTGCATTATCTTATGATCATAGAATTATCGATGGACGTGAGTCTGTAGGTTTCCTTGTTCGGGTGAAACAATTATTGGAAGATCCAGCCAGATTATTATTGGGTGTTTAAACCTCTAAATTCCTAAAGGAGGGAATGATATATAAAGCCTTGACAACATGTCGAGGCTTTTTTTTTAAGGTATGAATTACTATTCCTATGCTATCGTCATTGCGGATGATGTATGTCATTCTGAACGCAGGGAAGAATCTCTAAGTGATAAATTACTGACTTTAAAGCGCCATGAGTAATGCAATAATGATGCTGATCATTTAGAGATCCTTCGTTCCTCAGGATGACAAAAGCGTTAAACTGTTATTCCGTATCTTTTTGTAAGTGATAAATTCTGGCTTTAAACACTACGGCACAATGGGTAAAACAGAAATGATGCTGATCGTTTAGAGATCCTTCGTTCCTCAGGATGACAAAGAGCGCCAAACTGTTATTCCGTATCTTTTTGTAAATGATAAATTATTCGCTTTAAAGCGCCGCAGCACAATGAGGAAAGCAGAAATGGTGCTGATTGTTTAGAGATCCTTCGTTCCTCAGGATGACAAAGAGCGTTAAACTGTTATTCCATATGTTTTTGTAAACGGTAAATTACTGGCTTTAAAGTATCACAGCACAACGAGTAAAGCAGAAATGGTGCTGATTGTTTAGAGATCCTTCGTTCCTCAGGATGACAAAGAGCGCCAAACTGTTATCCCATATGTTTTTGTAAACGATAAATTACTGGCTTTAAAGCGCCGCAGCACAATGAGTAAGCAGAAATGGTACTGATCGTTTAGAGATCCTTCGTTCCTCAGGATGACAAAGAGCCCTAAACTGTTATTCCGTATGTTTTTGTAAACGGTAAATTACTGGCTTTAAAGCAGCATGCCATAATGAGTAAAGCAGAAAATGGTGCTGATCGTTTAGAGATCCTTCGTTCCTCAGGATGACAAAGAGTGTTAAACTGTTATTCCGTATCTTTTTGTAAGTGATAAATTACTGTCTCTTAAGTGCCGCAGCGCCATGAGTAATGCAATAATGATGCTGATCGTTTAGAGATCCTTCGTTCCTCAGGATGACAAAAGCGTTAAACTGTTATTCCGTATCTTTTTGTAAGTGATAAATTCTGGCTTTAAACACTACGGCACAATGGGTAAAACAGAAATGATGCTGATCGTTTAGAGATCCTTCGTTCCTCAGGATGACAAAGAGCCCTAAACTTTTATTCCGTATGTTTTGTAAACGGTAAATTACTGGCTTTAAAGTGCCGCAGCACAACGAATAAAGCAGAAATGGTACTGATCGTTTAGAGATCCTCCGTTCCTCAGGATGACAAAGAGCGCCAAACTGTTATCCCATATGTTTTTGTAAACGGTAAATTACTGGCTTTAAAGTGCCGCAGCATAATGAGGAAAGCAGAAATGGTGCTGATCGTTTAGAGATCCTTCGTTCCTCAGGATGACAAAAGCACTAAACTGTTATTCCGTATCTTTTTGTAAACGGTAAATTACTGGCTTTAAAGTGCCGCAGCATAATGAGGAAAGCAGAAATGGTGCTGATCGTTTATAGATCCTTCGTTCCTCAGGATGACAAAGAGCACTAAACTGTTATTCCGTAGGTTTTTGTAAACGGTAAATTACTGGCTTTAAAGTGCCGCAGCATAATGAGGAAAGCAGAAATGGTACTGATCGTTTAGAGATCCTTCGTTCCTCAGGATGACAAAGAGCGCACAAAAAAGCCCATTTCGGTAAAGAAATGGGACTGTAATTATTTAAAGCTATTGCTCTTCTTACTATTAGTTTTTAATTGTAATTAACTTAATCTTCTACAATTTCACTATTAATGCTCACTTCATCCTTAACATCCTCTTTAAAGTAGTTTTTTTGGAAAGCAAGAATAAGTATAACGCCTAGAGAGATTGCGGCATCAGCAAGGTTAAAAACAGGCCTGAAGAAAACAAACTCATCTCCTCCCCAAATCGGAATCCAGCTAGGAAAGTGTCCTTCGGCAATCGGAAAATAAAGCATGTCTACCACGCGACCATGGAACCAGGTTTCGTAGCCATAAATCTTTCCATAAAAAACTGAATCGATGATGTTTCCTAATGCACCTGCAAAAATCAGCGCAACATTTAAGATTAAACCACGGTGATATTTGTGTTTAATTAAATAATGAAGTCCGTATCCGATACCGGCAACGGCAGCAATGCGGAACAATGATAAAGCGAGCTTACCAAACTCTCCACCGAACTCCATACCGAAAGCCATACCATTATTTTCAGTAAAATGGATAATGAACCATTTACCAATAATATTAAATTCCTGGCCAAGGTACATATTGGTTTTAATCCAGGTTTTAAGCAACTGATCAGCAAGTAAAACCAGAAAGATAACAAGTAAAGGTTTTGTATAGCCTTTCATTAACTCTGTTTTAATTTTGCTTCCATACTTAAAGTGGCATGAGGAACTGCACGTAAACGCTCTTTTTGAATTAATTTACCTGTTTCACGGCAAATGCCATAAGTTTTGTTTTCAATCCGAACCAATGCATTCTCTAAGTTGTCAATAAATTTTTTCTGACGAGCAGCTAACTGATTGATTTGTTCTTTCTCCATTGTTGCAGAACCATCTTCCAATGTTTTATAAGCTCCAGAAGTATCTTCCGTGCCATTTGCATTCGGGTTGCTCAATGATGAGGTTAATGCATTTAGTTCTTCTTTAGAACTGCGTAATTTATCTTGAATTAATTCTTTAAATTCCTGAAGCTCACTATCTGAGTAGCGTGTTTTGTTACTGTTTTCCATGTTTTTAATTTAGTTTTCTAATATATGGATTTATATTTTAGTTACTGAAATGCTTAATTCAACATCATCAATGGTGATTTTGTTTGCATCTAAACCAGTATCCGTTAATTCAAATTCATCGGCTAAAATTTCAGCGCAAATGTAGGCCTTGTTTTTAGCAACTGCTGTAGCAATAAGGTTATCATTTTGTAAAGCCACTTTAATCCGATCTGTTACTTCAAAGTTTAATTCTTTACGTAAATTCTGGATTCTATTAACCAGTTCGCGTGAAAGTCCTTCTTGTTTCAATTCCTCGGAAATCGTCACATCTAAAGCCACCGTTAAGTTGCCCAGATTCGTCACTTGCCATCCCGGTATATCTTCTGCAAAAACTTCTACATCATCGTTTAAATCGATCGCATGCTGAATATTATCACTACCGAAAACATTCAGGTAACCATCAACCTCCAGGCGTTGGATATCCTCCTGAGTCATGTTTTCTAAAGCAGCTTTTACAACGCTCATATCCTTGCCTACTTTTTTACCTAACGATTTAAAGTTTGGCTTTAACTTTTTCTTCACAATGCCATGCGTATCGGTAATAAATTCAATGTGCTTAACATTGGTTTCTGAAAGGATATAATCAGCAACTTTTGATATTTTACGTTCAAAATCTCCATTTAATGATGGGATTAAGATTTTCTCTAATGGCTGACGAACATTGATGCTTGATTTTTTACGCAATGATAAAACCATCGAAGAGATATTCTGGGCATAAACCATACGCTCATTTAAATCGTTATCAATTAAGCTTTTGTCTGCTTCATTCCATAGGGTTAAATGAACCGATTGTTCTGCGTATGCATCCGTAACAGTCAGGTTTCTGTACAACCAATCTGCAAAGAACGGGGCTACGGGGCTCATTAATTGCGACAAAGTTTCTAAACAGGTATAAAGTGTTTCGTAAGCAGCACGTTTATCGTCTGTCATTTCACCCTTCCAGAAACGGCGGCGACTTAACCTGATGTACCAGTTGCTTAAATGTTCATCTACGAAAGTTTGGATTGCTCTTGATGCTTTGGTAGGTTCATAAGTATTATATGCCTCATCTACTTCGTTGATTAAGTTTTGCAATAGTGATAAAATCCAACGGTCTAACTCTGTTCTGTCAGCGATTTTGCTCAGGTTATTTTTGTCGATTTCAAATTTATCAATGTTTGCATATAGGGCAAAAAAGGCATAGGTGTTATATAGTGTTCCAAAGAATTTACGGCGCACTTCATCTAATCCTTCCAGGCTGAATTTCAGGTTATCCCAAGGGGATGCATTACTGATCATGTACCAGCGTGTTGCATCGGCACTGTAGGTTTCTATGGTGCTGAAAGGATCAACTGCATTGCCTAATCGCTTAGACATTTTGTTGCCATTTTTATCCAGTACCAATCCATTTGAAACCACATTTTTAAAAGCAACACCAGGATTACCGGTTTTAGCATTTACTTCCTTGATTTCATCACTGGCTTCACTCAGCATTACAGCAAGCGCATGTAAAGTAAAGAACCAACCTCGGGTTTGGTCAACACCTTCTGCAATGAAATCGGCAGCATAAGCATTTGCAAATTCTTCTTTATTTTCAAAAGGGAAATGCCATTGTGCATAAGGCATGGCACCACTGTCAAACCAAACGTCGATCAGGTCAGTTTCACGCGTCATTTTTTCGCCTTTTGATGAAGTTAAAATCACGTCATCAACATATGGTCGGTGCATGTCTTTCAATTCAAAACCTGCAGGCATAAAACCAGCTTGAATAGATTTTGCAATTTCACTGTTTAATTCTGCTATTGAGCCGATACATTTCTCTTCTAAACCGTCGGCAGTGCGCCAGATGGGTAGGGGAGTTCCCCAATAACGGGAGCGGGATAAATTCCAGTCAACTAAATTCTCCAACCAATTGCCAAAACGACCTGTTCCGGTAGATTCTGGTTTCCAGTTGATGGTTTTATTCAGTTCCACCATTTTATCTTTTACAGCAGTGGTTTTGATGAACCAGCTATCCAAAGGATAGTATAAAACCGGTTTATCCGTTCTCCAGCAGTGTGGATAAGTGTGGACGTATTTTTCTACTTTAAAAGCTTTATTTTCTTCTTTTAGCTGGATAGCTAATTCCACATCAACAGATTTTTCCGGGGCTTCGCCATCTTTATAGTATTCATTTTTGACGTATTTACCGCCATAGTTACCACCTAAAGAAGCAATAAACTTTCCTTGCAAATCCACTAATGGAACAGCATTTCCCTTTTCATCTAATACCAGCATTGGTGGTACTTCAGGGGTAGCCAGTTTAGCAACACGGGCATCATCAGCACCAAATGTCGGTGCAGTGTGAACGATACCTGTACCATCTTCAGTGGTTACGAAATCTCCGGAAATTATCCTGAAAGCATTTTCAGCATTTTGATAAGGCAATGCATAAGGCAATAATTGCTCGTATTTAATGCCAACTAAATCTGCTCCAACAAATTCACCTAAAATGATATAAGGGATTTTTTTGTCGTCAGCTTTGAAGTTATTGAAATCTTCACCGCTTTCTGATAAAAAGTATTTCCCGGCAAATTGTTTTCCTACCAGGGCCTTAGCTAAAACTACCTGAATGGGTTCAAATGTGTATTGATTGAACGTTTTAACCAAAACATAGTCGATTTTTGGCCCTACGGTTAATGCTGTATTACTTGGTAATGTCCATGGCGTAGTTGTCCATGCTAAAAAGTGAACCGTACCAAATGCACTTAATGCTTCAGGTAAAGTTTCATTAATTGCTTTAAATTGAGCTACAATTGTCGTATCGCTTACATCTTTATACGTGCCTGGTTGGTTCAACTCATGCGAGCTTAAACCTGTACCAGCAGCTGGCGAGTAGGGCTGAACGGTATATCCTTTGTATAAATATCCTTTGTTATAAAGTTGCTTTAAGATCCACCAAAGGGTTTCAATATAATCGTTTTCGTAAGTGATATAAGGATTGTCAAGATCAACCCAATAGCCCATTTTTTCGGTCAGGTCGTTCCAAACATCGGTATATCTCATTACCTCGGTACGGCAAGCTGCATTGTATTCATCAACGCTGATTTTCTTACCGATGTCTTCTTTGGTGATTCCTAATTTTTTCTCTACAGCGAGTTCAATTGGTAAACCATGTGTATCCCAACCACCTTTACGTTTAACCTGATAGCCTTTTAAAGTTTTATAGCGACAAAAAATATCCTTAATTGCACGTGCCATCACGTGGTGAATCCCCGGCATGCCATTGGCCGACGGCGGACCTTCATAAAAGGTAAACGGATTAGATTTCGGACGTGAAGAAATGCTCTTCTCAAAGATGTTTTCTTTTTTCCAGAAATCCAGTATTTCCTGTCCTATTTTGGCCAGTTCCAATTGTTTAAATTCGCTATACATCAATCAAGTACCTCAAAAAATTAAGGATGCAAAGTTAAAGTTTTTCACTCAAATTCGGTAGTTTTGATGTAAATACTTTAAAGTGAAATGGTTTAATATTGGTTTGGCTGCAATGATTACTGCTGTAATTGTCTTGCCTGTAATAACACTGGCAGCAGCAAATAAATTAGTGATCTATGGTTTTTATTTTTTTGGGCTTTTAGAACTAATAGGAATTATTTGCGTTTTATTTCATATTATTAATCTAAAAAATAAGTCCTGATGATTAAACTATTAAAATTACAGAAAGCTGTTCTAGTACTTATTGCTGGTGTGATCTCTTATATTCTTTATCTCATTTTAGATGCTTCTGATGTTGCTGGTGCGAGATATTTGCAAATGATTGCGGGTGTTTTAGTCATTATTGGCGCATTATGGATGTTATATCCCATCCTTTTTGCTAAAAAAGATCGGGATGGAAATGCAGAAATTTTAACTGACCCTACGGTAGAAGTGCCAGTAGACGAGGAAGAGGAAAAAAATCTATAGGGTTGTAAAAATCTTATAGGTTTAAGTGTTAGTGATCAAATTCACTTGCATTTCTAACAGAATCTTCATCTGAAATTATCTTTCTCACCTTCTTTTTATCTAACCATAGAACCAAAGCGGGCAAAAGGGTTAGGTTAAATATTAACGCTACAAATAAGGTAATGGATAGTAAGAGGCCTAAAATTACAGTTCCTCCGAAGGTGGAAGCGGTAAAAATCCCAAAACCAAAAAATAAGATTAGTGCGATATGTGTCATGCTCACCCCAGTTTCGGTAATGGTGTCTTTAATCACTTTTGGAACAGAAAAATTAGTCAGGTTGATTTCTTGTTGATACCGGGTGAGGAAATATATAGTTTGATCTGAAGCTAGTCCGAATGCAATGGTAAAAATTAAAATCGTTGATGGTTTTAAAGAAATTCCAAAGTAACCCATAATGCCTGCAGTTATAATTAAGGGAACAATGTTTGGGAGCAATGAAATAAACATAATACCTAAGCTCTTAAATTGCGCAAGACGTAAGAGAGAAATCAAAATAATCGCTAAGCCAATACTTTCAAAAAGATGTTTCAGCATATAATCTGTTCCTTTCGAAAAAATTACGCTTGAACCTGTAAGCTCTACATCAAATTTATCAGGTGGTAAAATACTATCAATACGTGGTTTTAATTCAGCCATGATAGCATCAAGGCGTTTGGAACCTACATCAGCCATTTGAAAACTGATCCTGGTGCTTTGATTGCCTTCGCTGATAAAATTGGTTAGTAAATTTGAATTTCCTTTTCCACCATTTGCAATGTACGCCAGAATAAAGTTTTTCTCCAGGTTATCTGGTAATCGGAAAAAAGTTGAATCATTGTTGTAAAAAGCCTGAGTAGCATATTTTAAACCCATATTAACGGAAATAGATCGGGAGAACTCCGGGTAAGCGGAGATCATTTTTTCCATTTTCTCCATTCTTTTCAGGTTAGTTAAATTAAATACACCATTCTTTTTTTTGGTGTCAACACTTACTTCTAAAGGCAAAATTCCTTCAAAATTTTTCTCGAAAAACTTTAAATCGGTTAAGATTTCAGAATTTTTAGGCAAATCATCAACTACATAACCATTTACATTAATTTTCAATACACCAATCATTGCGATAATTGAAATTAAGATGGTACCCATATAAATCACGCTGCTTCTTTGTTGAACCAGGTGATCGGTTTTAATTAATAATTGATGTAGAAAGCCCTCTTCAACATGTGTTTGTGCCTTCAGTTTCGGTGCTGGCAGGTAGCTGAAAATAATCGGAATTAAACATAGGCACATTAACCAGGTAATCATCACGTTAATGGATGCCACGCTTCCGAACTGCATCAACAATTCACTTCCTGTAAAATATAGCACGCCAAAACCAATAGCAGCCGTAATGTTTGCAATGAGTGTAGTTACTGCAATTCTTTCAATGGTAATGCTTAATGCCCGCTGTTTGTCTCCATCCTTTCGTAATTCATTCTGGTATTTATTTAGCAGTAAAATGCTATTCGGAATACCAATAATAACGATAAGCGGTGGAATTAATCCCGTTAAAATGGTGAGTTCAAATCCAAATAAAACCAATGTTCCGATACTCCAGATAACACCCATAATTACAACCAGAATGGGGAAGAAGACCGCATAAAATCTTTTGAAAAAGAACAATAGAATTGCTGCTGAAACTAAAATAGACAAGCCAAGAAAAAGCACAAATTCATTACTTACTAATTTACTTACAGCAGTTCTGATGTATGGCAATCCTGAGATATGAACATTGATATTGGTTTTTTTCTGAAAGGTCTTTGCCTTTTCCTCAATTTGTTTTAAAATAGGATTTCGAGCAGCAGTATTTAATATCTTAGTATCGAAAGTAATGGCCATTAGCGTGGCATTCTGTTTATTGTAAACAAGGCCTTCAAAAAATGGCGTATTGTATAGGGTGTTTTTGATGGAATCCATCTCTGCATTGGTAGCAACCAATCCACCTGGAATTGCTTTTAAGGTAAACTTTTGATTTACAGTATCCTTTTCCAATTGAAAAATCCGACCGGATGATAGAACCTGTTTTATACCCTTTAGTTTTTGAATATCGCTAGAAAGTTGAACCCACTGGTTATAGATCTCCTTCTTAAAAATATCTGGAGATTGAATTCCGACAACCATCACACTACCATCTTCACCAAAAGTTTTTTTAAATGTGTTGTATTTTACAAATGCGCTATCGGTAACCGGTAAAATCTTACTTCCTGTATAAGAGAGTTTTACATTCTTGGCCTGGTAAGCCATAAAGATGGTGCCTAATACGAAAAAAACAATGATTGCAATTCGATTCTGAAGAATAAACCTTGATAGCTTCACCCACATTGTGTTGTCTGGTTTAAAATTTAATGATAACGACAAAACTAATCTTATTTACAAATCGTAATCACTTTTCGTACAATTTATTTTGCACAAATAACATACTTTTGAAAAAATGATTCCGTAAGATGTTGCACAAAGTGAGGGGTATAGTTTTAAAAACCACTAATTATAGCGAAACCAGTGTAATTGTACAGGTTCTTACCGATAAATTTGGAATGCAATCATATTTGATTAATGGTGTAAAAAAGCCAAAGGCGAAGATTAAGATGAATATGCTTCAATCGTTACATCTTTTAGATATGGTGGTTTATCATAAAGCAAATACCAATATTCAACGCATTTCTGAGCTTCGGCAAACCCCGGTGTTTAAAACCATTCCTTACGACATTGTTAAAACCAGCATTGTTATCTTTTTAAATGAAGTACTTTATAAGAGTATCAGGCAACAATCAGCAGATGAAAGTCTGTTCGATTATCTTTTTAATTCCATTGCCTGGTTTGATGAGGTGGAAGAAATTAATCCAAACTTCCATTTGTCATTTTTGTTGAAACTGACCAGATTTTTAGGCTTTTCGCCAAATGAGAAGAAAAGAACGGATCAAATTTATTTTGATTTGCAGGAAGGGGAATTTGTATCCCGTTTGCCTATTCATTCAAATTATCTCCAGCTAGAGGATGCGTTAAGCTTTATTTCTTTATTTAACACTCCTTTGGAAAAAATTTCTGAATTAAAAATGAGTAATGTCCGAAGGAGGTTTCTTCTTGATAAGATATTGGTTTTCTATACCTTACATACTGCGTCATTTGGTGAAGTGCAATCGCATAAAATTTTAGAAACATTGTTAAGTTGAAAAAAAACAAAAAAGATTTGCGAAACAAGATTATAGCGCTATATTTGCATTCCCAAAAGGAAAGGGAAATTAGCTCAGCTGGTTCAGAGCATCCCGACGTTATCAGTCGGGAGGGTCGGGGAACTAAAAAGTTGACAAATTGAAATAAAGGGAAATTAGCTCAGCTGGTTCAGAGCACCTCGTTTACACCGAGGGGGTCGGGGGTTCGAACCCCTCATTTCCCACATAACTTTCAAGGATTTGAAAGATCATTATATTAAAAGCCTTTAACAGGGAAATTAGCTCAGCTGGTTCAGAGCACCTCGTTTACACCGAGGGGGTCGGGGGTTCGAACCCCTCATTTCCCACACTAAGCCTTTCAGGAAACTGGAAGGCTTTTTTATTATTCTGAAGTTCGAAATAAATATTATGTTGGATACACTTCAAATTTGGAAGGAAGATTAAAAAAACATAATACTAACCATTCGGGTTTTACTGGACATACCGGCGACTGGCGAATTGTTTGGGTACAATCTTTTACTGAAAAATCTGCTGCTGCTAAAAGAGAAAAACAAATCAAAAGCTGGAAGAGCAGAAGGATGATTATACATTTGATTAACACAACTGTATCATCAAATCTTGATACTATTGGTTATAAGATAGAATAATTTCTAAAATAATCAAAGGGAAATCAGCTCAGCTGGTTCACTGCATCCCGACATTATCAGTCGGGAGGGTCGGGGGTTCGAACCCCTCATTTCCCACACTAAGCCTTTCAGGAAACTGGAAGGCTTTTTTATTATATGCTTTTTTATATCTTTAAGAATGTTCTGTGCTTACATTTTGTATTCTGAAGTTCGAAGTAAATATTATGTTGGATACACTTCAAATTTGGAAGGAAGATTAAAAAAACATAATACTAACCATTCGGGTTTTACTGGACATACCAGCGACTGGGAGATAGTTTGGACTGAAAATTTTAAAACAAATTCCGAGGCTCCGAAAAGAGAAAAACAAATCAAATCGTGGAAAAGCAAGATTTTAATAAATAAAGTTAATTAGCTCATTAAGCTCTGTGTATCAAGATAATTTAGTCGGCAGGGGGCGTCTTACGCTAAGTCTTTCAGGAAACCGAGAGGGTTTTTATAAAATGAGTTTGCCAGCCTTGAGCGTCCAGAAACTTTATTTGTTGCAACTAAAATTTCAGAATTCTTTAAATTTCTATTAATTAACATCTAAGAAATTAGACTAGAGTCTAATTCAGTATATAATTATTATATAATTGTCTGCTATTATGTTACTTATAAATACTTAGAATTTATATCTTTGCAATAAAAATAAAAAATGAAATCTAAAATTAGTTGTGTATTATTATTAATACTCAAGTTCAGCTCCACCAACCTATCTGCTCAAAGTATTAGCGCAGAAACAATTGACTTTCAATTAGTAAAATCTCCTCAAGTAACTATTGATGAAAACTTACGTAATTATAAAGTTACGGTTATGTCGCCTTATAACGTTACTGCGGATGAGGTAATTAAAAAATCTAAAATCAATCATCAAAAAGCATTAGCCGATTACGATGCTACAGTTGCAAACAGTGTAAAAGATTTTGATCAGAAAACAAAAGACTATGATTCTGATGTTTTGAAAGCAAAAGAAAAGTTTGCAATTGAATCTGCTGATTTTAAAAAAAATACACTTTTAGAACGACTAACACTTACCGATCAAGGTAAAAATCCAAAACTGGTGCTTCCTGCAAAACCTTATTACGTTAAACCAGCATTGCCTATCTATCAACAGCCTAATCTTAACGATTTTACTATCGTTGATAATAATGTTTTAGCGTCACAAATTAATATTGCAGGTTTACGAGGGGTGTAGGATATGTAGATATAAGCGTAGATATAAAAGCAGTTAATTTTCAGGATAATACAGGGCAAACTTTTGCTAATCAGCCAACAAAACTTGTTATAAAAGTTAATGGAATTGAAAAAATAAATAATACATTTTTTCAAGAGTACACTTTCCTATCATCTTCACCCAGTAATAACATTAATAAGCCACTTGAGGAGAAGAACCATTTAAGTAAAGTTATCAAATTTCTAAACGATTATATAAATAATATCTTTGGTTTTCAGGTAGAAACGAAAAGTATAAAAATCCTTAGTGTTAAGAATAAGGGGAAATTTGATGATTTAGAACGTGCTGATATTTATGTGAAGACAAATCTAAGAAAAATGCAACCATCTAATAGTGATGTAAATACTGCAGCCTTTGCAAATCTTCAAAAAGGGATTGATATCTGGACACAAACTTTATCCAAAATTGAATATAAAAATGACAAAGCTGATTTCAATGACAAGATTGGAAAGTTTATTTATTTCAATTTAATTAATTTAAATATTGCTTTGAATAAAAAAGCTGATGCCGAAAAATATTTAAATCAGTTGCAAGAAAATCTGGTATATATAAAACTATCCTATGATGAAGCAAATGAATTAAAAAATATGGAAAAAGATATTTATCAAATTAAAAAATAAGAGATGAGATATTTATATGCCATTATTCTGATCTTCTTTTTTCTTACAAATAGCTATGCTCAGGAAGAAAATTTATATGGTGAAAAGTTTGAATTTGAAACTTCCAATGAAAAGGACCCTTCATTTGTGCTTCTAGATAATTACAACCATTATCTGCTAACGAATATAAATGTTGATGGAGTTATGGCTGGACATCAAATTATTATTAGAAAATTCGATCAAAAAAATAATCTGGTTGGGAACTTTAAGGCTGACTTCCCTACAATGGATGCAAATTCTTTATATAAATACCTTGGCTTTGCTGAGAGTCAAAATGGAAAGCTTGCAACATTTGTTGAAGTTCACTCAGGAAGAGCCAATAAAAGTGAGATTTATAAAATTGAATTTGATAAAGTAACATCTAAATTCACGACTACACTGCTTGCCACAAATCCAATAATTTCATTAATGAAATCAGGTTCAATTTCTCTCGAAAAATCAGAGAATGGAAGGTTTATCGCGATTAATTTTAAAAAGTACCGGGATAAAGGATTGGCAGAAAAAAACCAAATTATTGTAATTAATTCAAGTACATTGGAGGTTGTTTGGCAAAAGGAACTTTCTTTTGAAGATGAATTCACCTCGCAAAATTTTACTGTTACAAATTCGGGAAAAGTTATTTTGGTCAGAGATATGAAAGGTTCAAAAAAAGGTATAACCTACTTGGTTTCTATATCTGAGAAAAGTCAGGAAAATAAAACTTTTGAATCGCCTATTTTCTTTAATGAAATGAAATCAATATCGATAGGGCCTGAAGAATATCTTGTTGCGTTTAACTCCACTTCTAAAAATTTCGTCGAAGATTTTTATAATTCATTAATGCTTTATGATTTAAAATCAGGCAAAATTCTTAATAACACAAAAATTCCTTCTTTTGCATCGGTAAAAGGACTACGTGAAGTAGTTATTCGTAATGTCACTTTACAAAATAATGAGATAAATATCTTGGTCGAAGCAAAAGCTAATGTTCTGATGGGCTCAACCACTGGATATGGTGCAAGACCTATATCTACTTCACTTGACAAAATGATTATAGGGCCTTCTTTCATGTTCACCATTACATTTGAAGGACAGCTTAAAGCAGTAAAGGATCTTCGCGTAAATCCCGTTGCTGAAACTGAATTATTTCCTTCCTTTGGTTTTGTCAATGTACGAGGAGCTTATTATATTACAAAAGGTAATCCAGGAAATATTTATTCTTTAAATGATCTCAATGGAAGAGATATGGGGATTTATGAACTTCGTATGAAAGGTATTGATCCTTATGGAAAGGGTTCTGGAAAATATTTAAATCAGTTAGTTACATATTTTCCTGACAAAAATAGTATTCTTCAAGCGAGAATTGTTAACAGCAATGAAATGTCTTTAATAAGCTTTAAAATTAATTAAAATAAAATACAGCAAAATAAAGGGTCGAGAGCATAGAGAGTTTCTCGACCTTTTTTATAATCAATTTATTTCAAGCAATCAAAAAGATAAATTCCTGGAGGTTGTTGTCTCCAATCATAGTGAATTTTCAACATTTTCTTCCTCATTCTGTTGGGGAAAGAGTATTATGGCTTAAATAGGCACTACCATTTTTTAGATATTTCTTGCAAACCTGCTGAATTAATAATGTAAATCATTGTTTCTTTTAGGTTTTTAAAATGATGAACGTATCCACTTTTTGGAATATTTATTAATGATTCTTCTTTGCTATAATACTTTCGTCAGCTACAACTAAATTTTACACAAGGTATTTGGATCGGCTTTATTCTTATCCAGGCGGGTTTAGATAATGCCATCCCGAAAAAAAGGCATAGAATTTTCTGCACCCAAACTAATGAACAAATGACTACTGAACAAATGAACATTTAATTCATTCAGAAGCACGCAAGACACCTGATTTTCCGCATTCACGCCTATCGGTTAATCACTTATTTTCCCCAATCTCAAAATCCCAATCATTTATTAAATTATATATCCGAAATTGGCAATTGAAAATGATGCACTTTAATGTTAAATAAAATTGTTCGGTTTATTTTCTTCGGCAACTATTTTGTTGGTATTTTGGCTGTGGCCTTAACGCTCGAAGCGACTTATCAACTCAGACTTCCTTTCAATTCTTTAAATTATTATTTGCTGCTATTTTTTGCACCTACTATTTATTATACTTATGCCTATAATAAAGTTTCTAACCAGCCATCAACCACCAATCCTAGAACACAGTGGTATTTTGAGCACAAAAAAGTAATTAGCTGGAGTCAGGTTTTGCTTTTTGTGTTTTGTGTGTTTCTGGCGTTTAATCTCGTGTATCAGAATTTCCAGCAGCTAGTACATCTTCCAGCTTTGTACTGGCTGGCAATCATCATTATTATCATTGCTGGGTCATTGTATTATGGGTTATTGCCTAGATCATTCCTCAAGTTTAACCTCCGAAACACAGGTTGGTTAAAGGCTTTTGTAATAGGCTTTGTTTGGGCCTGCTGCGCCAATGTGTTGCCTTTAATTATGCTTAAGATTGAAACAGGAATTGGTTATCACGATTCTGTTTTATGGACATGGCTCTTCATCAAAAACTGGATGTTTTGCACAGTTAATGCCATTATTTTCGACATTAAAGATTACCCTACTGATGCAAACCGTCATCTACGCACCTTCGTGGTTCGTTATGGTTTACGCAAAACAATTTTCAGTATTTTAATTCCGCTACTCATCATCGGACTCATTTCTTTAGGAATCTTTGCAGATTATAAAGGATTTGGGTTGCCACAAGTTTTTTGTAATGTTTTACCATTTGTTTTAACTATTTATATCGCTTATTCCATGCACAAAAGAAAAAATATACTTTACTACCTTATGGTAATTGATGGTTTAATCTTTTTTAAGGCGGTATGCGGAATAATAGGAATGCAGTTTGTTCAATAACAAAATCAAACCTTCATTTAAGTAACCGGAGTTTATCTTTAATACAAATATAATCTTGATCAATAATTACGATAAAATAGCCAGGCATTACGATTTCTTAAGTCGGTTGATTTTTTTTAAATCGCAGGTGAACGCACAGATCAATCAACTGCATTCTATTCCAGAAAATTCGTCACTGTTAATTGTTGGCGGTGGCACGGGCTGGATTTTAGAAGAGATTGCAAAGGTTTATTCAGCGGGGTTAAACATCACCTATGTGGAGATTTCTGAGAAAATGATCAAGCTTTCAAAGGCTAGAGACTTTAAAAATAATGAAGTAGATTTTATTCTGCTCGGAGTTGAAGATTTTAAAACAGAGCATATATTTGATGTTATTTTAACGCCATTTTTGTTTGATAATTTCGCTAAGCCTAGGGCAGAAGCAATTTTTAAGGATTTGCATCAACACCTTAAAATAAGTGGTTTCTGGTTTTTTGTAGACTTTTCTTTAAGTGCCAGAAATGGGAAATGGTGGAAAGCTATAATATTAAAATCGATGTATTTATTTTTTAAAATAATGGGTATTGTAGAGGCCAATCAACTTATTGATATGCAGCCCTATTTTACACAAGAAAAATATAAAACTTTAGAAAAACGGCTCTATTACAGTGGTTTCATTTCTGCAATTATTTATCAAAAATAAGTATCAATTTTAGGCTATAAGGGGTTATTTACCGTTAAATGAACGGAGAAATATCATACCAGAAATTTATATAAAGAGGAACTATTAACCACATTAATGCGGTCATTATTGGTAGAGAAAGTTGCTGTAACCTTTATGGAAAAATACGATCTTAAAAGAAATGGTTTCAAAAGATCTTGCAGAAATCATCAACAACTAAAATAAAATAGCGCCAATAATTACAGCCATAAACATAGCAGCCATTACAATTCGATCTGCTGTTATCCATTGTGCTCTGCTTAAAGGAATTGCGGCTTTTTTAAACGTTTCTGTTTTTGGTCTGGCTATCCTGAAAAGGGAGGTGTCTAATTTAATAATCATAGGAAATGTTTTTAATAGGTATCTCTTTTAAGGCAAACCCTAAGCCAAAAACATCTAATTACGTGTAATTGTGGATAACTTAAGCTTTTTTGTTAACTAAGTGGCTTATATTAAGGTTATTGTATCATATTTGTGTCTTTTGAATGCATTTAGGTGTATAGCATATGATGCAACTGTAGTTTTATATTTAGTTGTATGATAACCTGTTGTCTTTAATGATGAGATGAATGAACATTAACCAGAAACAAGTTTAGATTAATGTTCATTAATATAATTAATGCTTAATAACCTGGGTTTTGTGCAAAAGGTCCGCCATTAAGATCTATAGCCCTGCTTGGAATTGGCCTAAGTAATTTTAACTGCCCACCAACGCCTGAAAATGGATTAATACCTTTATCAAACCAGTTTGTTTTAATATCCCGGTTGTATAATCGGGTTCTTTCTACCAGTGTACCTGTTCTTTTTAAATCAAACCACCTTTCATACTCACCAACCATTTCTCTGGCACGTTCATCTAAAATGAAATTTATATTCACACTGGCAGCGGTTATGGCCATTTCAGCAGTTTTGCCCGTTTTAGCCGCCCTTCTTCTTACCTCATTTATCCGATCAGTTGCCAATGCCAGATTGCCAGCTTTAAAATAAGCTTCAGCAGCAACCAGATAAGTTTCACCTAATCTGGCCAAAAATAAGTCACGCGTACTGGTGGCCGCTCCAAACTGAGATTTTGGATCATCAAACTTTTTAACTGATGGTGTCGCATTGTCTAACACCGTACTTCTTGAAGCCTGCCATGCATTAGAATAAGGTATAATAGTAGTGGTTGCCCGGTGTGTAGGGTCTGCTGCACGCCATACTGCATCAGTGGTGGTATCCCATTTGGGTTTATAATAAAATCTGATATTTAGGTTAGCTCTTTCCGTACTTTTATCATAATAATCATAATAACGCTGGTAGAGGTTAATCATAAATGTAGCATCAAAACGGGCATCATTTTCAGTGAAAGTATTAAAGGTATATAGTGTGGGCACCAGTACGAATGTTCGGTAAGGGTAACCTTGCGCACCTCCGGATCCGCCCTGGTAAGGACCGAAAAATGCAGCCTGGGTGTTGCCACCAGTTGTAGCCGTGGGTAAGGATGCTGCATCAAACTGAACTGAAAAAATTACTTCCTGATCTTTTTCATTACCCGGGAAAAATAAATTTTCAAAAGAGGTGGTTAATGTTCTTCCGGCAATTGCAGCATCGGCAAAGGTTGCTGCTGTACTAAAATCCTGTGCAGATCCAAATGTCTCATATCCTCGGGTTAAGTATACTTTTGCCAGGTAATGGCGAACAGCTCTTTTGGTTACACGCCCAAAATCTGTAGTGGTTTCTGGCACTAAAGAAAGTGCTTCGTTCATTTCCTTAATGATAAAATCATAAGTTTCCTGTGCGGTGTTTCTTTTAAACTGCTCAATTGGTGTATCAAAGCGATCAGTTACTAAACTCACACCACCGAAAGATTGTACCAGCAAGAAATAATAATATGCCCGTATAAATTTCACTTCACCTTTTCTAGTGGCCAAGTTGGGGCTGGCTGCGGTGTTGCTATTAAAATAAAGTGCTGTATTACATAACTGAATGGAAGAATAGGTATTGGTATAAAATGTAGTTACCTCTGCATTATCGGGGTTTAGATTTTGATATTCACTAATACCCACAGGCTGTGCGTCTCTGCCTTCTACATACATGTCAGTTCCTGCGCAAAATACATATGGCGAACTGTACACTTTACGTAAGGTGGCATAGGTAGCATTAATTAATTTTTCATATCCTTCTGCCGATGCATAATATTCATTGGATACGATATTTGATTTATTTTCTTCTTCTAAAAACTTTTTACAACCCGTAAACGAGCTGGCAAGAATTAAAAGGGATAGTATGATTTGTTTTTTCATGATACCTTATTTAAAATTTCAGGTTAACGCCAAATTGATATGTGATGGTGCTTGGGCCGGTATTGTTAATGTTTCCAACAGTGGTATTGGTTTGTTCTGTGGTTACAGAAGAATCTATTCCACTTGCGCTTTCCGGATCAAACCCATCATAATTTGTCCATACAAAAGGATTTAAAACATTGGCATATACGCGTAAACTCTTAATCTTTAGTTTCTCTATTATTTTAGTGGGGAGGGTGTAGCCGAGGGAGATATTTTGTATTTTGACAAATGAAATATCTTTATAATAACCCACACCAGTAATGCCATCCCAATATGGGCCAATGTTATTTGGCTGAGGATAAGTGTTTGAGCTTCTTCCCTGTGTTACAGCATTGGCAGGCATGTAATAATCGTTGTAAAGTTTATTCGTTCCGCGGTCATTGTAGCGGGTAAAAATACTGTGGAAGGCACTGTAAACCTGCATGCCTTGCCGGGCAAAGAGTGATGCCGATAAATCAAAAGCTTTATAGGTAAACTGTGTAGAAAAACCACCCGTCCATTTTGGATCTTTTTGACCTATAATTTGCCTATCATTTGTGCTGCTGATTTTGCCGTCATTATTTAAATCTTTTACTTTGGCTTGGCCAGGCAGCTGGCCATAAGTTAGCGCTAAGGCACGCTCACTTTCCTGCCAAATCCCATCAAAAACATAGAGGTAATTCACGTTAATCGGTTGGCCGATAAACCATGAATTGCCAACTAAATCTTGTTTTTTATTGAGCAAATCGATAATCGCATTTTTGTTTCTGGCAAATGTAAACGAAGTTGACCAGGTAAAATCTTTAGCAGAAATGTTAATGGTTCTAAAGGAAACCTCTATCCCCTTATTGCTTACTGAACCAATATTATCTTTGATAGATGAATACCCGGTTTCGAGTGGTAAATCACGGTTAAGCAATAAACCTTCCGATAATTTATCATATAAATCAATTGAGCCTGAAATTCTGTTTTTCAGGAAACCAAAATCAACACCTAAATCAAATTCACGTGTTCGCTCCCAGGTTAATGAAGAATTGGGCAATCTGCTTGGCGAATAACCTAAAGCTGGTGTTCCGCCAAAATCGTAATAGGTTGGGGCACTTAGATTCATCTGGGTTTCGTATGGCCTGATGTTGTTGTTGTTGCCGGCAACGCCTGCACTAAAACGCAGTTTCAAATCAGATACAAATGATGCGTTTTGCATAAAAGATTCTCTTGAAATTTGCCATGCAATCGCAGCAGATGGAAATGACGACCATTTGTTGCCTTCTGCCAGTTTAGATGAACCATCCCACCGATTGGCAAGGGTTACAAAATACTTGTCTCTGAAAGAATAATTTACCCTTGCTAAAAAGGAAAGGATTGAAAACTGGTTAAAATTGCTGGAAGATAACTGCCGGTTGTTTGATGCGCCTAAGTTATAAAAAGATGAGTTGTAAGGCAGGTCATTAACCTTTGTAGTGTCGCTTTCAAATCTATCTTTCTGCATGCTATATAAGCCTGTAAATGCAAAACTGTGTTCTTTTATTTTTTTACGGATGTTTACCACATTATCAAAAATATAAGATTGGGTTTGTTGGTTTACCCTTTGTGCATCAGGCAATAAACCATCGCCAACACCGGTTAACGAGCCCCAATACCTGCCGTTTCTTACAAAGTTTACACTCGGAGAAAAGGTAGATCGAACATCAATCCAGCTTGCAGGCGCATATTGTAAATAAATATTACCCACACCGAAATGTCTTCGGGTATTGTTCTCCGAATTGGAGATTTCCAAAAGTGGGTTTACAGTACTGGTAAAGCTAGAAACTACGGTAGATCCTGGAACAGGAATCTGACCGGGTCTAAATACCAGGTTTCCATTTGCATCGTAAGGCTTAAAAATAGGCGCCATATTAAAACCGTTTCTCACCGCATCATCACTTCCGCGTTCGGTATCAGTAAACGAAAAGTTGATGCTCATCCCGGCAGAAAAACTATTGTTAATCTTGCCATCAACATTTACCTTAAAGTTGTAGCGACTTAAATTATCTTGTAAAAAGTTTCCTTTTTCATTTTGATAGCCCGCACCAATTAAATATTGAATATCGTTGTTGCTACTTCTGCCTGATGCCGTTAACCAGTGGTTGGCCTGAATACCATCCTGTAGCACCAGGCTTTTCCAGTCGGTATAATCATGATTGGCTACGGTTTGCAATACCGTTGGGTTATCTAAACTTCCTATGGTATTGGTAAAAGTTCTGCCAGCAATGAGTTCTGGCGAAATGAAGGTATTTTGGCGGTATTCCCACCATTCTTCACCCGTCATAAAATCAGGCATTCTGGCAACTTTACGGATACCTACATAACCATCATAAGAAATGGTTGCACCACTGCTTTTATTGGTTGCGCCATTTTTTGTGGTTACTAAAACAACACCATTTGAGCCTCTGGATCCATAAATAGCAGTTGATGCAGCATCTTTTAATACATCCATTTTAGCGATATCTTGTGGGTTAAGGAAATTGATATCAGAAACGATTACACCATCTACTACAAAAAGTGGCTGTCCGCCCGCTAGTGAGTTCTGCCCCCTAATCTGCACATTAAAATTAGCCCCGGCCCGGCCAGAACCTGCAGAAATATCTACACCGGCAACCTGACCTTGAACAGCCTGTAGAGCGCTCACCGTTCCCCGTTCAGCAATGGCATCGCCCTGAACGCTACCAACTGCAGTGGCTACCTGCGATTTCTTTTGTGTACCATAACCCACCACTACCAATTCGTTTAATTGACCTGCGGATTCAGTTAAAGTAACGGATAATGTCTTTTGTCCGGCCAGTACAATTTCTTTATTATTGTAGCCTACAAACGAGAATACCAATGTGGCATTAGGTGGTGCATCAAAAGAAAAGTTTCCGTTTACATCTGTAGAACCTCCAATGGCTGCTCCTTTGACTTTGACGGATACACCGATTAAGGTTTCGCCTTTTTCATCAATTACCTTACCCGAAATTTTTTGGTTTTGGGCCATCAAAACGGTATTGAACAATAGAGAAATGACGAAAAAAAGTAATGTTTTTTTCATGATTATTTGGTTAAGAATTGAAAATAGTCAGTTTGGTTTGACTACTATATTTGGTTATTTTGCTTACAATTTAGCCAACCAAATTCAATTCGTAACTATAATACGACTCAAAACTGTGCAATCGTTCCCGTAAATATGTCTACAAAGGACAAATTAACTATGTAAATAAAAAATAGCTTATTGTAGTTTAATAGGATAATAATGATGTATTTATAGATTTTCTTTTTTGTCGTGATGATCAGATAAAGTATTGTAATGATTCCTTCAACCGGGTTAGGAAGATACAAGATGCTAATATCACTTTCAGTAATTAATCGTTCAGAGAATGATTTGTTCTTGATTCAATTATGATGCATCTTCTTCAGGATGGATATTAAGTTTGCTGTTCTTTTTACCATACCAGAAATAAATCACCAGCCCTATTACCAACCAAACCGCCAGTCTTAACCAAGTTTCCCAGGGGAGAAACACCATCATCGCAACACAGGTTAAAATGCCGAGAATAGGAATTAAAGGAACAAAAGGCACCTTAAACGGGCGTTTGGCTTCTGGATTGGTTTTTCTCAAAATTAAAATCCCAACGCAAACCATCAAAAAGGCTAGCAAAGTACCGATGCTAGTCATTTCTCCCACAACATTCATGGGTACAAATGCGGCAAATAGCCCAATAAAAATACACAGAATGATATTAGATTTCCAGGGTGTTTTGAATTTCGTATGTACATCAGAGAACATTTTTGGCAACAAACCATCTTTACTAATGGAATAAAACATTCTTGATTGCGCCATTAAATCGATGAGGATTACAGAAGTGTAGCCAATTAAAATGGCCAGGATAATGGCCTGACTCAGCCAGCCATAGGGTGTTTTTTCAATGGCGATGGCCACAGGGGCACCACTGTTTGCAAATTCCTTGTAATTGGCTAAACCAGTCATTACATGACCAAATAAACCAAAAAGTATAGTACAAACCACCAACGAACCAATGATTCCGATAGGTAAATCACGCCCGGGGTTTTTGGTTTCCTGAGCAGAGGCTGCAACGGCATCAAAACCAATAAACACAAAGAAAACTAAGCCTGCACCACGCAATACACCACTCCAGCCGAATTGCCCAAAAGTGCCTGTGTTTTCGGGGATATAAGGATGATAATTAGCTGGATCGATATATTGCCAACCCAGTGCAATGAAAACTAAAACCACACCCACCTTTAAAAATACGATAATGCCATTTACAATTGCGGATCCTTTTGTGCCACGAATTAAAATCGCCGTCATTAAAACAACTACCAGTGCTGCAGGAATATTAATGATCCCGTTTACGGTAGAACCATTAGCTAGTTTTGCAGTTTCGAAAGGTGAGAGGGTAAGTTGCGGGGGGAGAAAAAGCCCCAGGCTCCCTAAAAATTTCGTTAAATATTGAGACCAGCTGATGGCCACCGTGGCACAACCAACAGAATATTCTAACACCAAATCCCAACCAATAATCCAGGCAAAAAGTTCGCCCATGGTGGCATAAGAGTAGGTGTATGCACTACCTGCAACTGGAATCATAGAAGCAAATTCTGCATAACAAAGTGCCGCAAAGCCACATCCTAAAGCGGCAATTACAAATGAAAGGGTTACTGCCGGACCTGAGTGATTGGCTGCAGCTAAGCCAGTGATAGAAAATAAACCAGCGCCAAGCGTTAAACCAACACCAATTAAAATTAGATTAACCGGGCCTAAGGTTCTTTTGAGCGTACCTTCGCCGCTTTGATTCGCCTCAGCAACGATGCTGGCTATTGATTTTTTCATGAAACAAGTTAAAGAGTTCGCAAAATTATCAAAATATATTAAATCTATGGTATTCGTAGTGCTTTGTTTTTTTGACTTACGAAGTTTAGATGGAATTGTGAACAAGGAAAACTTCGTAGGTCTGATAACGAATTAAAATGCATGTTTAAACTGGCGAAATCCTGCTACTCTGAGCCTTTTAGACTTCTCAAGATGGTTAAATCTGCAGCCTTGAGTAATGAAGAACTTCATTCTTTTTACAGAAAAACGTCTACTTTATATAATATTTAATTTAAAAATATAAATTAAATATCTGATTATCATGTTTTTACGATTTAATTTTTGTTTATTTTAGTACTATGTATTGCATAGTACAATATAAAACATATATCTTTGTATTATGATAGCAGAAAATACGCAAACGCAAATGCGGAAAGGAATTCTGGAATACTGTGTTTTATCAATCATCTCCCGGGGAGAGATTTATGCTTCGGATATTATTGCTGAATTACGCTCGGCAAAATTGCTGGTGGTAGAGGGAACACTTTATCCATTATTAACGAGGCTTAAAAACAATGGTTTATTAAGCTACAACTGGGTAGAATCTACCTCAGGTCCGCCCCGAAAATATTATACCTTAACAGATGTTGGTCGGGAAATTTTATCAAAATTAGATCAAACCTGGCAAGAGCTTGCTTATGCTGTAGGCATATCACAAAGCGGCGCCAATTCAACAACCTCATAACGCAAAAAAGGAAATGGAAAAGACCATCATCATCAATATAGGAAATACGATTATTCACATCGAAGAAAGCGCCTACGATATTTTAAAGACTTATCTTAATGAAGTTAAGCAACATTTTGCCAATCATGCAGACGATTTGGAAATTGTTACCGACATCGAAAACCGCATTGCAGAATTATTAACGGAGCAGTTACAGGAACAGAAGAAACAAGTGGTTGATACAGTCGATGTTCAGCATGTGGTTGCCCAAATGGGACGCGTTAAAGATTTTGATAACGTAGAGGAAAATGAAGAAGAACCAATATTACAATCTGCTTACCAACACCAATATGCAGAAAAAAAATTATACCGGGATATGGACGACAGGGTGGTTGCTGGTGTTTGTTCAGGAATTGCTCATTTTTTAAATACCGACGCCAAATGGATTAGGGTAGCGGTATTACTTATGGCTTTTTTAGGTGGATTCGGTTTTCTGGTTTATGCCATACTCTGGATTATTATGCCTAAAGCAAAATCCCGACTGGAAAAGATGGAAATGAAAGGTGAACCTGCCAACTTACAGGGATTTCAAAAGAATTTGAACGAAGAATTGCAAGCCGTTAAAGAACGTTTAGGAGAAGTGAACAAACATGCTCTACCTATATTTGCCCGCTTCGGAATGGTAATCGGCGAGTTTTTTGAATGGATCGGTAGGTTTATATCTGGATCAGGGAAAATATTATTTAAGGTTATAGCTGGTTTCATTATTGTATTTGGGGCATTTTTATTATTGATGCTGATTATCACCACCGCCGCTTTTCAAGGCTTTTGGGATTCGAGCATTTATGATTCTTTCCCTTTTTCAATCATTAATGATGGTAACAGAGGTGTGATTTTGTTCAGTGCTTTTATCGTATTATCTATCCCGATTTTAGCACTTGTATTATTTTCCATCCGTGTTGCATTTAATAAGCAAGCCATTAACAAAACACTTTCTTTTGCTCTACTGATCATTTGGTTGGGTGGTGTGGCTACTGCTGGTTACCAGGCAGCAAAAATTTCTTCTGAGTTTAAACAGCATGCAAAATTAACGCAGACAGCTGATTTGAAGACTTTTAAAACTTATATTATTGATATTGACAGACGTAAATATTTTAGCAAAGAAGACAGTATTACTTATCATATTAATGCCAATGAAAATAGGCAAATTGTGACTGATGATTTTGAAAACGGACCCTTCGTGATGCCAAATAATATCCGTATTGATATTGAAAGAGGTGCTACAAATGCTACACGCCTGATACAAAAATACGAATCTCAGGGTAAAACTTTTCAAAGTGCCTTACAAAATGCACAGAATATAGATTATAAATACAGCCTAAAAGATTCGACAATAGTTTTTAATCCACGTTTTCAGCTGCGAAAAGGAAGCATTTGGAGAAACCAGGAAGTTCGCTTACTGCTTGAAATTCCGGTTGGTACAAAAGTGATCTTAAAAGAAGATTCGTACAGGTATGTAAATAATTATGGAACCTGGGATTGCGGCGAAAAGGAAGGTGACAAAAATGATTACACTTCCTGGATCATGACAGAGGATGGCTTAAAATGCATCGCTCAGTTAAAAGAAGAAGCGTTAAATAAGCAAAAACTTGAAGATGAATTGCATGATTTAGAACTTTCGCAAAAAAATACACCTGTTGATACACTTAAGCAGGATTCTATCTTAAACAGAATCAGAGAATTGAAAGAAGAATTGGGCATCAATCCTGAAAATCGTAAATATCGTTAAAACTTATCTCCGCTAGATTACAGTTTAATAAAAGCTAATAAAAGCCATGAAAATATTATTTACGTTAATGACATGCCTAATGGTGTGCGGGGCTTCCTTTGCCCAAAATTCACTTCAAATAACAGGTAAAGTTATAGATGAAAAGGCTGTTGCAGTGCCATTTGCAATCGTAAGACTTTTGAATTTTCCTGATACCAGTGTGTTAAAAACGGTGACTACGAATCTGGATGGTACTTATGAAATTAATCAGTTAAAAGAGGGAACTTATATCTTATCGGTTTCTATTGTTGGGTATAAAACCAAGAAAACTGATAAGTTTTTATTGAGTGGTAATCTAAACATGCCTGCTATAACCCTTCAAAGTTTAACTAAGCAGTTGAATGACGTTAGTGTATCAGTTAAGAAACCATTTATTGAACATCAGATAGATAAAACAGTACTGAATATAGAAAATAGTATTGTTTCATCAGGAAGTACAGCATTAGAACTTCTGGAGAAGGCACCAGGTGTACAGGTGGATAAGCAAAACGAACAGATCTTGTTAAATAATAAATCGGGTGTAATGGTGATGATTGATGGAAAGAATAATTTTCTATCGGGAGCAGATTTAGCCGTTTATTTGGGGAGCTTAAATAGCAGTCAAATTTCCACCATAGAGATTATTACCAATCCCTCATCCAAATATGATGCTGCAGGAAACGCAGGAATCATTAATATTAAATTAAAAAAGAATAAAGCCTTCGGTACCAACGGAAGTGTTTCATCAACTTATCGCAATGCCATCATGGCAAACTTGCCAAAAAACATTTACGGTTCTGATCTGAATTTTAACATCAATAACAGGAACGAAAAATGGAACTTTTACAGCAATGCGAATGCATCAAAAAATAACAACTTCTCTAACTTGTTTTTAGAAAGAACTACAAATTCTGGTGGTTTGCAAAGTGCCTTCAATCAAAATTTTCAAAAAATATATACTGGTTCCAGATTAGCAGCTAAACTGGGTGCTGATTATTATGTCAGTGAAAAAACAACCATTGGCATCATGCTGGATGGGAATACCAGTACCCGCAAACTGGATAATTTTTCTCAGACTTTTATTAATGAAGTTCAGTCTGGTGTAACAAGCAATAATTCACTTATTTTAAATTCGGATGCCAACACACCCAATAAAAATTATAGCGCAAATTTTAACATTAAACATGAATTTAAAAAGGAAGGGGCAAGTTTAAATTTTGATGCTGACTATTCAGGCTTCGATTACACTGGAATAGAAAATTTTAATACCAATTTCTTCAATGAAGCCGGAATCGTTTACAATCAAACCATTATTAAAAACGATAGCAAAACCAATATTGATATTTTTGCCACTAAAGCTGATTTTACCTGGCCAATTTCGAAAACTGCCAAACTAGAGACGGGTTTAAAAACCAGCTTTGTTAAAACCGATAACAATTTTTTATCTGCTTCTTTCTTAAATAATAACTGGCAAAACATTGCAGGCCAAAGCAATCATTTTATTTATAAAGAAAATGTTAATGCTGCTTATGCCAATCTTTCTAAAGACCTAGGAAAATTTCAAATCCAGGCTGGCTTAAGGGCTGAATATACAAATGCTACAGGTGCTTTAATTACCAATAATACTGCTTCAGATCAAAAATACTTGTCTCTGTTTCCAACGGTTTTTGTTAATCAGAAAATTTCAGAAAGCAGTAATCTGCGTTACACCTATGGAAGACGGATTGACAGGCCCAATTATCAGCAATTGAATCCTTTTAATTTTTATATGGATCCTTACACCATACAACAAGGAAATCCATATTTAAAACCGCAGTTTACTAACAATTTCGAAGTTAGCTATAGTTATAAAAGTGGGCTATCTTTTTCTCTAGGGTATTCAAAAATTAAAGATTTAATATTAGATAGTAAAACGGCGCAAAATGATAGCACCAGAATTGTTACTGTGGGTCAGGGAAATATTGGTAGCGGTCAGTATTATTCTGCAGGCTTATATTTTCCGTTGGCCGTTACCAAATGGTGGAATTTGCAAAATAACTTTAACCTCTTTTATAATAAATTTAATGATAACAACTTAGAAGGTGCTCCTTTTGTATTGAGCAAGTTATCTTATAATTTTAACATCACCAGTTCCATTTCACTAGCTCATAACTGGACCATCGAAACTAATTTCTGGCTAAATTCTCCAAGAGTGAGGGGGCTGGAAAAAACCATCATTTACCAGTATGCTTTAAATACAGGTGTGCAAAAAAGCTTCCTCAATAAAACCCTGAAATTTAAATTAAATATTGATGATATTTTTGCAACCAACTACTGGAAAGGGACTTTGAACTATCAGAATGTTAATTTAAGGGCTCAGAATAATTATATCAATAGGAGAGCTTCCTTTAACATCAGCTATAATTTTGGTAATCAAAATGTGAAGTCTGCAAGATCCAGAAATACCGCTACTGATGATATTAAAAATAGGGCCGGGGGCTAACTTTGAGTCTTGAGTTGGGAGTCTTGAGTTGGGAGTTTGAAGTCTTAAGTCTAGGATGTTAGTCATCAAAAAATGGGACTCTAAAGGAATTATCATTGCGAGGCACGAAGCAATCTCCCTTGTAGATTCTTCGATGGAGATTGCTTCAGCACATGAAGAATCTGCTTCGCAAAGACGGGTTCTTTTAGTGGATTTATTAAGTGAATCTTCATGCTAATTTATATCAGCTACTATTTTGATAAGATACTGAATCAAGTTTAGGAGGACGACTCTAAAGAAATTATCGTCATTGCGAGGCACGAAGCAATCTCATGTGTAAAAATTGCTTCAATAACGATTCCTCTATTTATAAACATAGTTATCAATATTTATTCCTTGCGTTCAAGATAAAAATTATCTAAGAGAGAATTGGTTTTTTAGCCCTTTTCCTTTTAGGAGAAAAGTGCCGATAGGCGGATAGGGGTTTAACACAGAACTACCCCTTGCTTAAAAAAGGAAGGGGTAGACTCATGGTAAAATTTTTACTTCCTTGGATTATTCTTGTTTTGATTAATAATCGCCTCTTTGCTGATTGATTTATTAACCTTAACAGGGGCTTCGCTCTGTCTACGTTTTAGGTTTCTACGGTAAGAACCTGAAATTTTCTGAATAAATTCCTTAAAAGTGTCGAACTGTTGGGTATATACCAATCCAAAAGAAGTCACGTTTGCTGTAGGGCTGATTCCGCTATTTAAGAAAATACTTTGCTGTGTAGGCGGTTTATTTGCAGCTTTAACCGTGAGGCTACCATCTTTTCTAATTAAAAAGAGAGCCTCAACCTCTCTACCTACGTTATCATTAGAGAAATTTATAACATTAAAATCATTTACACTATTTCGGTCAACAATACCAGCATTGATAATTAACCTGTTGTTAAAGAACTTAAAGGAAGCATTCGCTTCATTTAAGGACCGAACATTTAAATCTACAAAATTCAGGTTTAAGGATGATAATACATTATTAAATTGGTTAAATACCAGTTCTGTAGCGGTACTGGTTGCGGTAGAACTTAGCTGATTTCCAATTGATTCTCCTCCATTTCCAGAGGCAAAACTTCTTCTTATAATTAAACTGAAAGCTTGTAAGTTTAGGTTATTCTGATCACTTAAATAAGTTTGAAGTTGCTCTTTGATAGAAGGTTGTGATGGGAAATTAATATCCAGTTTTATCTCCGGCTGAAGCAGCAGACCTGTAAGTCCCATTTCAACCTCGGTATCTACCCGCTGGTTGGCATTACTGCTTGCATCTCTGTTGGCAGCCTTAAACAGCTCATTTAAATTCGCACGTAATGCATAAACAGCTTTCAGGTTAATCTGCGCTGCGGTTGGATTACCAGTCCACCTGATGGTTCCTCCTTGCCTGATATCGAATTTTTTGTTGATCACCTCTTGTGCCGTAAAATCAAAACTACCCGTTTCGATAATATAATCGCCAGACATCTCAAAATCTCCCAGACTGTTAATATTCAGATTTAATTCAGCGTTTCCTTTTCCGCTTAAATTTCCTAAAGTAGTAAAGATGTTTGCTGTGGTATTCGGATCAATCGTTAACTTAAACGTTAGCGTAAGCCCATCAAAATTGGTGGTTTTTTTAACCACCTTGCTAGAGTCACGGCTGATGAAATTGATAAAGTCTTTATCAGAAACTGTTTCAGAACTGTTTAGTGGAAGATTAAAAACTGTTCCCTTTTCAGTTTTGGCTTTGATATCAATCTTCATTCTACTAGTAGGCCCGGTAAATTTAAACACGCCTGTACCATAAGCCTTCCCAAAGTAAACGGAGTTATCTTTAGCTGTGGTATTTAACGACATGAAGTTGTTAGCCTTAACCTCAATTTTTAACGTAGGATCATTAAGGTTATTTAAATCAATAGATCCGTTTGCAACCGCTTCATTGTTTTCTAAATCACGGATCGTAAATTTATCAAGGTTTATGGTACTATTATCAATGTTAACTTTGTCTGTAATTACATAAGTGGTTTTCAAGTAATTGACCATTAATTGCCCTTCGTGTAATTCCAGGCTTCCGTTAATTGATGGCTTATCCAAACTTCCTTTTACACTTAAGTCAGCAGATATATTGCCTTTTAAGTTTGATACCAGCTGTTTTACAAAAGGTTCTAAAATGGTTAATTTACTTTCATTCATTTTAACACTCATGTCAATAAATTTCTCTTTTAAATCCAGGTTACCCGTAAGTTTAAAGGTTTCCGAATTATCAGCAGTTATTCTGGTAAAAATATTCACTTTACTAGTTTCACCATTAAATGAAGAAGTATCTTGAAGGGTTCCTATATAAATGTCATTAAAATTCAGCGAATCTATTTTCAAATCATCACTTACTTTCGGTGCTTTTAATATGCCATATAATTTGGTGTCTCCATTTACATTTCCATTTAATTTTACTCCAAAGCCTTTTGTAAATGGATTAAGTGTTTTCAGGTTAAAATCTTTAAAGCCGACCTTCAGTAAGTCTTTCGGATCTTCAGATAATAGCCCGTCAACGGTAAGCTGTTGGTTACCATTGGTTAAATCGAAATTACTGATGAGCGTTTTCCCCTTATTGAGTATAATTCTGACCTTTTCCTGTATTCTCCATTCTTCACTATTAATCTTTAAAATGGAAGGTAAAAGGCTCAGGCGCGCTGTTGTATCTTGATTTTTAGTAAATTCAACAAGTCCATTTAAATCAAGTTGATTGGCTTCATCCGAATTGGACATTTTGATGTTGAAAGCCAAACTATCGTTTCGAAGAATATTTGAAATATTTACATCTTTGATATACAAACTATCGTTTAGCTGCACACGATCTGAAGTGGCAATCAACTGAAGCTGTTCTTTGGTGGTGTTTTCATCTAAAATAATGTTATTCACCACAATTCCGTTATACTTTAATTTCTTTACAAACCCTGATAGTGTTGCAGTATTGTTCCGTGAATCAAAATCCCCAATTAATGTGGCACCTTCTTCCATTTCCAAGCCAGGAGAAATAAATTGGGCAAGTGGCTCAAACTTTTTAATAACCAGGTTGAATTTAAAAATTTGGTTCTTGTATTTTATAATATCTGCTTTAAGCGATGGGATATAAGTTTTTGCAATAGCTTTGTAATAGGAAACAATAGAGTTCAGGTCGTATTCTCCCGAGATACTGGCATCTAAAATATCTGATTTAATATTCAGATTTCTATCGATACCCTTTCCTTCGGCCATCAACCGTACGGAATCAATATGATAGATGCCTTTAGGATTTTGAAGCCTGATTTCGTCAATCAGTAAATTACCCTCAATATTATTAAGATTTGTTCCTGAAAAGTTGGTGCTAAATTTTGCATCAATCATTAAGGAATCTTTCATCAATTTTAAAGACTTTAATCTGGCCTTTGAAATTGTTGCATTAAAGTTAAAAACGGGAAGTTTTGGATTCAGATTAACGCCGCCATCAAAAACAAGCTTCACATTCCGATCATTAATGCTAAGTTTCCCATCGAAATATTTTTTATCAAAAGTTCCATCAATCTTAACATTCTGGTACCTGTATCCATTGAAATCAATATAATCTACATCACCATTAATTTTTTCTGTCAGATTTTTAAGTTCAGTTCCACGTCCTTTTACATATAATGAGGAGGTTATTCTGCCTAAAGATTTTTCATCGATCAGGTTGCCTAGATTGAAATCATATGTCTTTACATTTCCGGTATACGATGGAACATCATTCTTATCGATCTTCATATTCACATCCGAAACAATTCGACCTAACTTAGTCTTGAACTCACCATAAGCAATAAAGTCATTTTGAAACCCTGTGAAACTACCATTGAAATTGATGTTTCCAAACTTATTCACAATGATTGGGATGATTTTCTTTTTGCTGTTGGTAACGCCGGCAAGCACTTCATCAAGATCTTTTTTATTGGTTCCCGCCATTTCAATTTTAAGATCCATAAAAGTTTCCCGCCATTTCGGAAGTCCTCTAATTACATAGTCTCCTTTTATATAAGTAGCCTTTCCAGCTTTTATTGCTAGTTTTTTTGCCCGGAGATTATTTACCAAACCTGTGATTTGTCCGTCAATATCCAGATCGAGTTTCATGTCGTTTAATTCAGGAGCAAAAAATGCAACATCCTTCGATGACATGTGGCTATCTTTAAATACGGCCTTCATTCTAACATTATCAATATAATGATTAAAATCCTTGAAGGACTTAAACTTCATTTGGTAATAATTGCTTAAACGACTGTTATCAGTAACCAGTAAAAGATTTTTTAATTCTATTGCATTACTATCAACTGTTGTTACGGCAGTTAAGTTTTTAAGATAAAACCCGCTTTTTTCTTTTAAGGTTAAATTTTTAATGCTGGTTTTAAATAAGTGATTTTTAGTGTCTAAACCTTCAAAAATTCCGCTTAGCTGTTTTACATCTACATTATCAAAGTTTACGCTTTTACCTTGGGTAGTATCTTTTGCGGCAAAATTAGTGTAGCGGAAAGCAAATTCATTCAAAATTAAGCGGCCTAACTTTACATCAAAGGGTTTGGTTTTCTTTTTCTTTACAGTAGGTTTACCAGAATCAAAATAGTCTATGATAAAATCGAGATTAGAAGACTTATCTTTGAATTCCTTTAGGAAAAACTGTCCATTGTTGATTTGAACAGTATTAACATCAATTATTTTTTTATCAAGAGAGAACTGATTAATATCTACCATAAACTGTGGCGTACGCAGCAAAGTATCTTTTTGTAAATCAAGTACCACCAAATCTTCGAGTACGACAGATTTGAAAGGCTTGATATAAAGGCTTTTAATAGATATAGTGGTATTAAGCTCTTTTGATAAATAAGCAGCAGCTCTCTGCGCAATATAAGTTTGAACAGGCTTAAATTGTAGTGAGAAAATAATAAGCGCAAGCAGCAAAATTATTGATGCAATTACCCAAAGGAGTATTTTAAATAGTTTTTTAATAATTTTGCAGCTTAAAATTTAAATAAATTGTCTGTTATACTTGCTATCGAATCTTCTTGCGATGATACCTCAGTCGCCATATGTAACAACGGCAAAATTACGGCCAATGTTATTGCAAACCAAACAATTCATGAAAATTATGGTGGTGTAATCCCAGAATTGGCATCCAGGGTACATCAACAAAATATTGTACCAACTATTGAGCAAGCAATAAAAAATGCAAAGATTACAAAACAGGACATTAGTGCAGTTGCCTTTACCAGAGGTCCAGGTTTACTTGGGTCGCTATTAGTAGGTGTTTCTTTTGCAAAATCTTTCGCACTGGCTTTAAATATACCTTTAATTTCTGTCAATCATATGCATGCACATATACTGGCACATTTTATTGATGATCCAAAACCTAATTTTCCTTTTCTATGTTTAACTGTATCAGGCGGCCATACGCAGATTGTTTTGGTTAAGGATTATATCGATATGGAAATTGTGGGTGAAACGCTTGATGATGCGGCAGGAGAGGCCTTTGATAAAACCGCGAAAATATTGCAGTTGCCCTATCCAGGTGGCCCATTAATAGATCAACATGCTAAATTGGGTAATCCTAAAGCCTTTAAATTTGCCGAACCTCAGATTGCCGACCTTAATTTTAGTTTTAGTGGATTTAAAACTTCTATTCTATATTTTATCAGGAAGCAGGAAAAAGAAAATCCAAACTTTATTGCCGAAAATTTGGATGATATTTGTGCCTCTGTGCAATATAGCATTGTACAAATTTTATTGAATAAACTTAAAAAGGCAGCTAAACAATATAATATCAAAGAAGTTGCCATTGCAGGTGGAGTTTCTGCAAATTCTGGTTTAAGAAATGGATTGCAGGAAACCTCTAAAGAATTGGGCTGGCAAATATATATCCCTGCTTTTCAATATTGCACAGATAATGCCGGAATGATCGCAATAGCAGGTTATCACAAGTTTTTGAAAAAGGATTTTGTAGGGCAGGAAGTTTCGCCAATGGCAAGGATGGAGTTTTAGATAGATTAGGTTAGGGTTTAGGTTGGTTAGCGGGTGAGGTGTTGAGTAAATAAGTACAAAAAAGAAATAATAAAATCTTTATATATGACAGGAGCATCATTGGTATTTTGGATTGTTTGTGCGATACCGCTTATCGGTATTTTATATTACCTGATCAGGAAGGATAAAAATAAACTGAGGGGAAGTTGGGGCGTAATTATACTGGGTGGATTAGTGATTGCTGCTTTGTTGGTTATTGTTTATGTAACCAAAGATTTTAGTGCAATTTTTAGTCAAAATTAATTGTCGATTTCATTTAACCAACTGCATATATTTATAAATGCTGATTTCTATTTAAATCGCTGTAATTAATGCAAATTTAGCATTTCGGGTTTTAGATGAATTTCTTACAAAACGCAAAAAGCGTCTGGATTTAATTTCCTGACGCTTTTATTTTATTTGAGGATGAATACTTATTTCTCTTGTAAGTTTTCGCCTGTTACCTCAGCTTTAATTTTTGTTTCAAGCTCTTCAGCAAGTTCAGGGTTGTCGCTTAATAATTGCTTAACGGCATCTCTTCCCTGACCTAACTTAGTATCTCCGTAAGAATACCATGATCCAGCTTTTTTAATGATACCAAAATCAACACCTAAATCTACGATCTCACCATTTTTAGAAATTCCTTCACCAAACATTACGTCGAATTCTGCAATTCTAAATGGAGGAGCCACTTTGTTTTTTACAATTTTAACTTTAACACGGTTACCAGAAACCTCATCAGAATCTTTAATTTGGGAGATTCTGCGGATATCCAAACGTACCGACGCATAAAATTTAAGGGCATTACCACCAGTTGTGGTTTCAGGGTTACCAAACATTACCCCAATTTTATCACGTAACTGGTTGATGAAAATACAGCAACATCCCGTTTTTGAAATGGTTCCGGTTAATTTACGTAATGCCTGACTCATTAAACGAGCATGTAAGCCCATTTTACTATCGCCCATTTCACCTTCAATTTCACTTTTAGGAACCAATGCAGCAACAGAGTCAATTACGATTACATCAATTGCACCAGAGCGGATTAAATTATCGGCAATTTCCAGAGCCTGCTCACCATTATCGGGTTGAGAAATTAAAAGGTTATCAGTATCTACACCCAGCTTTTTTGCATAAAACTGATCAAAAGCATGTTCTGCATCAATAAATGCGGCGATACCACCTTTTTTCTGTGCCTCAGCAATAATGTGGGTTGCTAAAGTTGTTTTACCAGAAGATTCTGGGCCATAAATTTCTATCACACGACCCTTTGGAATACCACCAATACCTAAAGCGATATCTAAACTAATTGAACCGGTAGAAATAAAATCTATAGGTTCAATAGCGGTATCGCCAAGTTTCATGATGGTTCCTTTACCATATGACTTTTCTAATTTATCTAATGTTAATTGTAATGCTTTTAATTTATCTGGATTTGCGCTTGCCATTTTAATATAATTTGATTCCGTAAATATAATTGAATTGTCGGCTAAATATGCTGATGTTAATAATTTATAATACTAAAATATTTAGCTAAGTTAATTGTTTTTTAGCTAATGTCAATAGTAAAATTAAATTATTTTTATTTTCAGTTGATTACGCGTTTCTTGTGCTGTTAATCTTTCAAAATAACGGCACATGTAGGTAATTTCGCATACTTCACACTTTGGATTTCTCGCCAGACACACATATCGGCCATGTAAAATCAGCCAGTGATGGGCAATATGAATATCTTGTTCTGGTAAATTTTTAACTAAATCTTTTTCTACGGCTAAAGGTGTTTTGCCATTGGTTAGCCCCAATCGGTTAGCTACCCGAAACACATGTGTATCCACAGCCATCGCTGGTGCATTGTAAATCACCGAAGCAATTACATTGGCCGTTTTGCGACCTACGCCTGGCATTTTTTGCAGGTCATCGATTCCCGAGGGAACAACATCATTAAATTCATTAACTAAAATATTGGCCATGCCAACCAGGTGTTTTGCCTTGTTATTCGGATAGCTGATACTTTTAATATAATCGAATACGATATCTGGGGTTACCTCTGCCAAAGCTTTAGCATTTGGAAAGCGTTGAAACAAAGCTGGAGTAACCATGTTCACCCGTTTATCGGTACATTGTGCAGAGAGAATTACTGCTACGAGCAGCTGATAAGGGTTATTGTAATGTAACTCCGTTTCTGCATCTGGCTGTTTGGCGGAAAAATGTTCTACAAAAAGTTTATAGCGTTCTTTTTTAAGCATGGCCAAATATAATAAGCAAATTACTAAGAAGCCATTTATCTTGGCTTTGTATCAAGATAAAAATTAATGCATCACAGCATACTTTTGTTTTGGTTCTGCAATATTGCTGTTTGATTTGCTTTTAATCAGCCAGAAGGCAAAAAACACACCTATTAAAGCCATTGCTGCGCCAACGTAAGCTGGAGAAGTATAATCGAAACCGTAAACTAAAGGTAAGCCACCAAAAAATGCTCCAAGTGCATTTCCAATGTTGAAACTGGCCTGGCTTGCAGATGCCGCTAGCATTTCAGAGCCTTTAGCCGATTGGATCATCAACATTTGAATCGGTGCTGCCAGAGAAAAAGCAACTGCTCCCGTAATAAAAGTCATAATCAGTGCTAGTATTTGATTGGCAGAAACAAAATGTACAATGGTTAGCGTAATCACCATAGCGATCAATAGTACTGCTGATGCTTTAGCTGGCGAATATTTGTCGGCTAATACGCCTCCGATATAATTCCCCGCCATCATTCCTAAACCTGCAAGCATTAATATATAGGTGACGGCTTCTGCTGAAAACCCCGCGACTTCCGTCATCAATGGTGCAATGTAACTATACCATGTAAATAAACCGCCAGTCCCAATGGAAATCATCGTAATGATAATCCAGGCTTCTCTTTTTTTAAAGAAACTAAGCTCTGCTTTTAAATCACGGTTTTTAGCTGCTTCTAAAGCAGGCAACCATAATTTAAGGCTTAATAAAGTGATCAATCCAACTGCAACTACTACTGCAAACGATATTCTCCATGAAAAATGATGACCAATAAATGTTCCAAGCGGCACACCTATAATATTAGCAATAGTTAAACCCATAAACATCAATGATACTGCCTGTGCTTCTTTCCCTTTTTGTGCAATACGGCTGGCCACTACAGAGCCTACACCAAAGAAGGCACCATGAGGTAAACCTGAAAGTAACCTGGCAATAAATAAGGTATTAAATGTAGGCGCAAATGCTGAAAAGGCATTGAATGCTGTAAACATCACCATTAAGGCGATTAGTATCTTTTTAGGTGGGTACTTGCCGGCAATTATTATAAGGAGTGGTGCACCAATTACAACACCTAAAGCATAAGCCGAAATCAGATGGCCGGCCTTTGGAATGGATACGGTTAAATCTTTAGCTATATCAGGAAGCAATCCCATCATTACAAATTCTGTAATTCCGATACCCAAACCACCTAAAGTGAGTGGAAGAAGATTTTTATTCATTTGTGCTTAGTGTTAAAATTACACTATGCAAAGGTATGGTTTTTTGTTTTTTGAATTGTAAAAATCGAGCCATCTTAAACAGGCGATTTGATTAAAATAAGTTTTATGACTTTAAAAAATATATGGAATGGATGAACATGGAAAAGGCTGCTCTACCCTTGTAGAACAGCCTTTCTTAGCGCATGTAAATTCTTATTTTATTCTGCTATAAGCTAATATCTTCCTGATGGTTTCATCTTGAGGATCTTTAGTTAGCCGATCTAACTTACCTTTTATTTGATCATAAAATAAGTCTAGTTCTGTATCAGATTCTATGTCAGTTTTTAGCTGAAACATGTTTTGCATTGGTGAATTTACACTGGTGTTTGATGTAGAGGTTTTTGTCATAAGCACTAAATGTGATAAGTTTATAAACTTAACGGTACTTCAGATACTTTATTTTAAAGCCTCATACAATTTTTGTAACTTTTACGCTACCCTTTGTATGTCATTTCTTTTGTTTTAAGCATTTTACGAAGGTTGCTTAAGGCATATCTCATACGACCTAACGCTGTATTAATGCTAACGTCAGTTAAATCGGCAATTTCTTTGAAACTTAAATCAGCATAATGGCGCATTAAAAGCACTTCTTTCTGCTCATCAGGCAATAAATGAATCATTTCCTTTAAATCTTTATGAGTTTGATCGCGGAGCATTTTTTCTTCTGCACTTTCGTCATAAAAGTGTAGCATATTGAATACATCCATTCCATCAGAACTGGTGATGATTGGTGTTCTTTTTTCTTTCCTGAAATAATCGATAACCAGGTTATGTGCAATACGCATTACCCAAGGTAAAAATTTACCTTCCTCGTTATACCTTCCTGATCGCAGTGTATTGATTACCTTAATAAAAGCATCCTGAAAAATATCTTCCGCCAGATACTGGTCTTTAACCAATAAATAAATGGATGTATAAATCTTGCTTTTATGTCTTCGTAAAAGTTCCTGCAATCCATTCTCGTTACCGGCAATATATACCTTTACAAGGTCCTGATCGTTATATGATTGTAAATTCATAGGTTTACCTACACTAAATCCCGTACTGTTTGCTAAAAATTAATTTGTAGATGTTTAATTTCTATAGCTTATCTCCTATGTTTTTTGAATGTGTTAGTTTGGTTTTGAGGTTGTTAATATCCAAAGAAAGTTATTTTTTACCAAAATGCAAAAAATAAAATGTTAAAAAATAAATTAACCATCTCAGTACCCTATTTTTGTACCATCTTAAAACCCAAATTACTTTCTGGGGTTTTCATAATATATTCTTAACAATACATGAGCAAAAAAGAGGCCGAAAAAGATCCGCATAAAAATATAATCATTAAAGGTGCCCGTGTGCACAACCTTAAAAATATCGATGTTGCCATTCCGAAAAATAAGTTGGTGGTGGTTACAGGGATGTCTGGTTCTGGAAAATCTTCGCTAGCATTTGATACCTTATATGCTGAAGGTCAGCGTCGTTATGTAGAGAGTTTGTCGTCCTATGCCCGTCAGTTTATGGGAAGGATGAATAAACCCGATGTGGATTATATTAAAGGTATTGCTCCTGCAATAGCCATAGAACAAAAGGTAATTACTTCCAATCCCCGTTCTACGGTAGGTACTTCAACAGAAATTTATGATTATTTGAAGTTACTGTTTTCCCGTATTGGAAAAACAATATCTCCTGTATCTGGCAAGGAAGTAAAAAAGGACTCTGTGAGTTCGGTTGTTGACTATGTGGGTGCGATGCCTGAAGATACTACGGTTACTATCTTTTGTCCGCTTTACCCGCACAATAACAGAACTATTAAAGAGGAATTAGCCATTTTATTGCAAAAGGGGTTTTTAAGGGTGTTGATTGGTGGTAAAGTATTGAAAATTGAAACCGTACTGGATGATGCCGACTTTAAAGATGCTGAATTAACTGATGATAAAACGGTACAGATTCTGATTGATCGATTGGTAACTAATCAGGAAGAAGAAACTTTAAGCCGGCTAGCTGATTCGGCACAAACAGCTTTTTTTGAAGGTAAAGGTGATTGTTATGTAGAGGCTGAAGGAAAAACCAAGCACTTCAGCGATCGCTTTGAACTGGATGGAATTCGTTTTGAAGAACCAACGCCTAATTTTTTCTCGTTTAACAATCCATATGGAGCCTGTAGACGTTGTGAAGGCTATGGAAATGTAATTGGTATTGATGAGGATTTGGTAATTCCTGATAAAAGTAAAAGTGTTTACGACAATGCCATTGCGCCCTGGAGGGGAGAGAAAATGAATGTTTGGTTGCAAAATTTTATTAAAGTAGCACCAAAATTCGATTTTCCAATTCATCGTTCTTTTAGCCAGTTAACAGCTAAGGAACAGCGCTTATTGTGGTCTGGTAATAAATATTTCTCCGGACTTGATGCCTTTTTCAAAGAGCTTGAAGAGCAAACCTATAAAATTCAATACCGGGTTATGTTATCTCGCTATCGGGGAAAAACAACCTGCCCAGATTGTAAAGGATCTCGTTTACGTAAAGATGCATCTTATGTGAAAATTGCTGAAAAATCCATTATCGATATTGTTTTAATGCCTTTATCTAAAGCGCTGGTATTTTTTAATGATTTGAAGCTCAGTGTAAATGATGCGAAAATTGCCAAACGTTTACTAGCTGAGATTGATAATCGTTTTCTATACCTTAATAATGTGGGGTTAGGTTATTTAACGCTAAATAGATTATCCAATACGCTATCTGGAGGAGAATCTCAAAGAATTAACTTAGCTACTTCCTTAGGTAGTAGTTTAGTGGGATCTATTTATGTTTTGGATGAGCCGAGTATTGGTCTTCATCCTCGTGATACCAATAAATTAATTGAGGTTTTAATCTCTTTAAGAAATGTAGGTAATACGGTTATCGTAGTAGAACACGAGGAAGAAATGATGCGTGCTGCTGATTATATTATTGATATTGGTCCCGAAGCAGGTACCCATGGTGGTAATCTCGTATTTAGTGGTAACTATGAAGAAATTCTAAAAGATAAAAAAAGTTTAACCGGTAGATATTTAGCTGGTATTGAAAAGATTGCCATTCCGGAAAAACGACGTAAATGGAAAGATCATGTCCTGATTAAAGGAGCCAGGGAAAATAATCTTCAAAATATTGATGTTAAGTTTCCTCTGGGCGTTTTTACTACGGTGAGTGGCGTTTCAGGATCAGGAAAAACCAGTTTGGTAAAGAAAATTCTTTATCCTGCTTTGCAGAAAGCAATAGGCAATTATGCAGGTGAACAGACGGGTGCATATGATGGAATTTTTGGAAATGTAGATTTGGTTAGTGCAGTAGAAATGGTGGATCAAAATCCGATTGGTCGATCCAGCCGTTCAAATCCGGTTACTTATGTTAAGGCATGGGATGATGTTCGTGCATTGTTCTCAAGTCAGGCAGCAGCCAAAGCAGCGGGACTAAAACCAGCTGCATTTTCATTTAATGTGGAAGGTGGCCGTTGTGATGTTTGCCAGGGCGAGGGTGAGGTGAAAATTGAGATGCAATTCATGGCAGATATTTATTTGCCATGTGAGGCTTGTAGCGGAAAGCGTTTCAAACAGCAGGTTTTAGATGTTACCTATAAAGAAAAAAATGTTTCTGAAATCCTGGATATGACCATTGATGAAGCCGTTGATTTCTTTAAGGATGAACAGAAGATTCTGAATAAGTTAAATCCGCTGGTTGATGTGGGTTTGGGCTATGTGCATTTAGGGCAGTCTTCGAATACCTTATCAGGTGGAGAAGCGCAACGGATTAAGCTGGCATCATTTTTAATTAAGGGTAATAATGCCAATAAAACATTATTCATTTTTGATGAACCAACCACCGGGTTGCACTTTCATGATATCAAAAAATTACTAAAGGCACTGAATACATTAATAGAACAAGGTAATACGATCTTAGTTATTGAGCACAATATGGACATGATTAAATGTGCAGACTGGGTAATTGATATTGGTCCTGAAGGTGGTGACGGGGGTGGACAGTTGGTGTTTGAAGGTATACCTGAAGACCTGGTAAAAGAGAAAAGTTCTTATACAGGTAAATATTTAGCATCGCATTTAAATTTAAATCCATAATTTCGGCAATGCTTTTTCTAACCTTTATTATAGGCATTCTCCTTAACGCCATGGGCTATATTCCCCCGGGCAACATTAACTTAACTGTTGCACAGCTCACCATTAATAAAGGGATGCGGCAGGTTTGGTATTTTATCTTTTCGTTTTCTTGTGTAGAGATATTTTTTACCTTCGGGATGATGCGCTTTGCCCGTTGGGCCATGAGTGATATTAATCCGAATGAGGCTGTTAGTGAAGTAAGGTTAGGAACTTTGGTTGATTGTTTTATGATTCTCATGTTCATTGTGATGGGAACCATTACCTGGATAAATCGTAAAAAAGTTCCTAAAACGAGTAGTAAGAAGGATGATAAAAGAAGTGGAAGTGTACTTTATGGATTAATATTAGGTGTATTAAATCCGGTTCAGATTCCTTTCTGGCTATTTTTTGGTAATTACGTAATCCTGCATGAGTGGATTAAAACAGATTATTTATCATTAATTGTTTTTGCTATCGGATCAGGCTTTGGCTCTGCAGGAGCGCTATATGTATATGCGCACTTTGCTACTTTTATTCAGGAAAAGTTTGCGTTAAGCAGCCTGATTATAAATAAATCTATTGCTATATTCTTATATGTGCTGGCAGCTTATTTAGTGGTTAAGCAATTGATTGTTTTGTTGTAGGCTTAATTAATTCTATCAAGCAAGTTGTTCCTTTATTGGTTTTCTATGATTTGGATAAAATCTTTTTCACTAGGCAATACGGTAAGGTATTTACTTGCAAAAATTTGTTCGTTATTTTCGGGTAATGTGTATCTAACAATAGATTCGCTTTTATCCTGGCAGAGAATAATCCCAATAGTTTTGTTTTCATCATCAAGCTTTACTTCTCTATCGAAATAATTTACATACATCTGCATCTGGCCTATATCCTGATGCTTTAATTCGCCAATTTTTAAGTCTATTAGCACGAAGCACCTAAGTATCCTATTATAAAAAACCAAATCTACTTTGAAGTGACGTTCATCAAAGGTTATTCTTTTTTGGCGGGCAACAAAAGTAAAACCATTACCTAACTCTAGCAAAAAGTGTTCTAGTTTGTCAATCAATTTTTGCTCTAAATCGTTTTCAGAGTAGAAGCTTTTATCTGGCAGCCCTAAAAATTCTAAAATGTATGGGTCTTTTATTAAGTCTTTGTTCTTTTCAATAATTTGACCTCTTTGGCCAAGGGAAATCACTTCTTCCTTATTTTTGCTTAAGGCTAAACGTGTATACAAAGCCGAATCATATTGACGTTGTAACTCTCGTAAGCTCCAGTTGTTTTTTATGGCTTCTATTTCGTAAAAATTACGCTCATTTATATCAGCTATCCTCATGAGTTTAAGATAGTGCGACCAGGTAAGTTTGAATTCGTCAGACACCGTCTGACGAATTGAATAATTGATATAAAATTGCCGCATTTGCTTTAAATTGGTTTCTGAAAAGCCCTTGCCAAATTCAGTGACTAACCTTCCTGAAAGTTCCTTTAAAACTTGTTTTCCATATTCAGATTTTTCTTTGCCGTGCTGCTCTTCTTCTACAATCATTTTACCAATTTCGAAGTAGGTCATGGCCATTGTATTATTAATAGTTTGTACTACACTTTGTCTGGCTTGGTTAAGTAGTTCAATTACCTTTTTGTACAAATTTTGATTGTCAATTTTCATAATACATCTGGCTAAATGTTTCAATAAATTAATATAAAGAAAGACTTACTTTAAAAATTCTACATTCCATATTTTCTCTGCCTTTCTGCCAATCAGCCAAAACGATGCAGCCAATACCGAAAAGAAAAGCGCCTTATGCCAGCTATCCCAAAAATATTCGAAATAACGGGTATATAGGTTGATAAATAAAAATGTAATGCCAAATTCCCTTGCAATGTCATCGCGGTATTTTAATCCAAATAAGGTACTGCCTACGCAGACCGCAGCAGAAATTAAGGCCCAGTAAAATAGACTTAGTTGCCGCACTGCGTACCATTTTTCTAAGCTTGCAAAATTACCAAAAACCGATAGGGCCCACAGTGAGATGAATAGATAAACCATTCCTGCAATATAGGTGACTTGAAAAAATTGCCTGGTTTTAGGTAAGGCCTTCATGATAAAGGAAGCTGCAGTTAAAACAGCTCCGAAAACGACAAATCTGAGCGGATAATTCATGCCCAGAAAATAGTAATTCCAACGGCTGAGATAACCAGTTTCAGTACCAAACCAGGCACCCAAAGATATTAATGCAAATATCCAGATCAACTTTGAGTTAAAGAAGTAACCAAGTCCGCCGTAAATAAACACCGAAATTAAAATTAAAATAGTAAAATTTCCAGAGCCGTTATCCAGCGATTTACCAAAATAGGCAATGGCGTTCGCCGTAAGTAAAATGGCCGAAAATACAATTGCTTCATTGCTAAATCTGAGATTAGGCAGTTTTTTCTTTCTTCGAAAACCCAATATGTAAAGCCAGCCAGCAATTCCAGCAGATACCAGAGCGATAACAATATTTGGAGTGTTATAAACTCGTTTGAGATAGTTAAGTATAGAATTATCAATTAAAAGAGATCCTAAAGCAATAAAGCCACAAGCCAGTGCTACCCAAAATGCGTATTGAGCAAGCCTTAACCAGTCGAAATTTTTGGCTTCATAACTTTGCCGAAGCTTAACGCCAGTTTCCTCATTAATCAAGCCATCGTTTTGCCATTGCTCAATCATCTCATCAAGAAACTCACTTTTTTCAATATCAACTTTCATAGGTAGGGTTGTACACGAAGATATAAAAATAGTATCAAGATGTAGGTATCAGATATCAAGATGGATTAGTCGATTAAATCACCTCTTTGATCTTCTTATTATTTCCCACTATCCAGATGATATCACCATTATCAAAAATAAAATCAGATGATGGATTTAAGATTCGTTCTGTTCCCCGTTCTATTCCAACAATAAGTGCCTGTGCTTTTTCTCTTATTCCTGCATTCCTGATGCTTAACCCATAAACAGGTGATTCTAAGTTGACTACAACCTTCTGTAAAGTCATTTCCTTATCAGGGAAGTTTTTCTCGCTTTCTGTTTCGGGTATATCTACCTCCAAAATTGCTTTAACCGCTGCAAGTTGATCGTCTGCACCGATAAGCAATAATTTGTCATTAGGATAAAGTCTTTCATCTCTTCCGGGTGTTGGTATGCTGTTTCTTCCACGCTCAATCATAGCGATGTTTACACCGAATTTTTCGCGAATCATTAAGCTGGAGAGGGTTTGACCTACCACTTCAGATTCTGGCGAAACCGTTAACTCTGTCAGGTGGGTATCCCATGGTAGGATATCGGGTTTTTGATTCTCTCTGGCATTCAGATTTAAGATAAATCGCTTTTCCAGTTTATTATAAAAGGCCTGAAGTTTTCTGGAGAAAATAAACATCATCAGCACAATTAAAGACAAAGCAATTCCGGCAGCAATCCAGGTGTCAAAAAACTCATACATTAAAAAACCCACGAAAAAGATGCCTAGTGCGATCCTGAATGCTTCGATAGCAATTAACGGTCCCCGTGTATATTTTTTGCTTAACCATAAGTGAGAATAGGCAGTTTTTTGAATCCTTCTAATGGATAGTGCCCATAAAAAAGGTGCCATGATAATGAAAGAAACCACCAGACTGATGATGGTAGATTTAATTCCATTTACAAAATTATTTGCGATAAAGGGCTGTATGTAACGAGATGCCAGAAATATAACAGCTACAATAATAACAGAATGGATAACTGTGTTGAAGGCGTAGCTGCGCAGTAAAATCTTCCAGTCACTTAGTGTAGTCATTCCGGCTGTACTGGAACTGTATCTGGATATTCCGTCCAGCCATTTTTTAGGCAAAATCCGATTCAGGAAATTGTAAAATGCCTCAGAATGTTTAATGAGATATGGGGTAGTGAAAGTAGTAATAGCGGATGCTGCCACTGCAATCGGGTAGAGAAAATCACTGGTTACTTTTAAGGTTAAACCTAATGTGGCAATGATGAATGAAAATTCACCAATTTGTGCTAAACTCATTCCAGATTGAACAGAAGTTTTGAGCGGCTGGCCAGAAAGGAGTGCACCCAGACTTGAACTTAAAAACTTTCCAAAAATAGTGGCTAGTGTTACAATTATAATCGGAATACTATAATCAATCAGGATTTTTGGATCGATCAACATACCTACTGAAACAAAAAATACTGCGGCAAATAAATCCTTTACAGATTTGGTTAAATGCTCTATTTTTTCAGCCTGAGTGGTTTCGGCGAGAATGGATCCCATGATGAAGGCACCCAAAGCAGGAGAGAATCCAACCTTTACTGCCAGAAGAACCATTACCAAACATAAGGCCAAAGAAACCACCAGCATGGTCTCATCATTCATTAGTTTTCGGGTGGCCTTAAGGAAAGATGGAATTAAAAATATTCCCCCTAAAAACCAAAGTACTAAGAAAAATGCCAATTTTAAGATCGAGATTAACATTTCACTACCTGCAAACTGCTGACTTACCGCTAAGGTGGATAGCAGAACGAGGAGTAAAATAGCCACTAAATCTTCAACGATAAGTACACCAAAAACAAGCCCGGCAAATTTTTTATGTTTTACGCCTAATTCTTCAAACGCCCTGATGATGATGGTGGTGGAAGAAACAGATAAAATTCCACCAAGAAAAATACTATCCATGGTTTTCCAGCCCATCAATTTGCCGGCAGAGAAACCAATCAGCAGCATAAAAACAACTTCAACAATAGCCGTTACTGACGCGGAGCCTCCAACCTTAACCAGTTTTTTAAAACTGAACTCCAAACCTAAACTAAATAATAGGAAGATCACACCGATTTCGCCCCATATATTGATGTTCTTTGTATCTTTAACGGATGGAAAAAAATCTAAATGCGGACCAACCAATAGGCCTGCTAAAATATAGCCTAATACTAAAGGCTGCTTAATTTTTTTAAATATAAGTGTGGTAATTCCTGCTGCTGCAAGAATTAATCCTAAATCGGCAATTAAATCTGGTAAATGCATTTATGGTATTCGGTAAGATGGTCAAATGATTCCGGGCAATCCGGCTGTTATATTCTACGTTATTGTGGTAGAGGATTAACGTTACCAAAACACATGTTTTGGATAAAGCATTTTTAGCAAACACCAGTAATGGTATTTCTGCCGCTTTGCAATGATTTCATTTGTTTTTAAAGGAACAGACATTGATATCAAAACAACCAATACAACAATAGCATCTAAAAAAATCTTAAGGGTAGAATGATTAATCAAATCTTTCTGTAATTGCTCATCATCCTTGTTGATGCTGAAATGATATTTAAAACTGATTTTTTGGGATATAATGACAATTTGCTTCGCCTGAATTTTTGGCGCGTGACTTTTTCTTAGTGATGCAAAGCTTGCAAAACTTACCAATGTAGTAAAAAGAACAATGACATAAAAAAGCCTCATTGCTGCTAATATAGCGAAAAATGAGGCTTTTTGAAAGATTAAAGTTGATATTCTGATCAGCTAAAGAGTAGAGAAGTAGTTTAATGTATCTTCTTTATCTTTCTGCAATTGTACTTTTAGCGCATCCAAACCAGTAAATTTCACATCGTGACGCAGAAATTTTAAGAAGTTCATTTTGATATCCTGGCCATAAATTTCCTGGTTGAAATCGAAGATATTCACTTCAATATTTCTGGTCATTCCATTAATAGTTGGCCGCTGACCGATATATGCCATACCCTTAAAGGTTGAAGGTTGAAAGTTGAAGGTTGAGGACTCAAGAGCATCAACTCCCAACTCAGAACTCCCAATCTTCATCTCAACGGTTACAGCATAAATGCCATCGCCAGGAATAAGTTTATACGTTTCCTCTACAAAGATATTTGCCGTTGGAAAACCAATCGTTCTGCCAATTTTATCGCCCTTAATTACACGGCCAAAAATAGAAAATGAATAACCCAGGTAGTCAGCTGCCAGACTAACATCTCCATCCAGTATTGCTTGCCTGATCTTTGTTGAGCTTACTGCTACATCGTGAATATCCTGTTCCATAATTTCTTCTACAGAAAAACCGAAGTGATTACCTGCAGCTTTTAAATCTGCCAGGTTCCCGGTACGATCTTTACCAAAACGATGATCATAACCAATGATGATATGCTTGGTGCCAATGTGATTAACCAGTATATTTTTGATGTAATCATCAGGAAGCAGATTAGAAAAATCACGTGTAAAGGGTGTAATAATTAAATGATCAACACCCAGGCTTTTAAGTATTTCTGCTTTTTCGTTGATGGTATTAATCATTTTTAGATCTTGATTTTCAGGGTCGATAATCAATCGTGGATGTGGAAAGAAGGTTAAAATAACGCTTTCACCATGATCTGATTTTGCTTTGGCAACCAGCTGTTTGATAATTTTTTGATGTCCGTAATGAACACCATCGAAAGTTCCGATAGTTACAATGGCATTATTTAGCTTGGTAAATTCAGATAGGTTATGATATATTTTCAATGGAATAATCTTTTACATGGGGTTTATGAGGAGATGGGAATAGATTCAGTCTCTAACTCAATAACCCAAAATTTCTAAAATAATTTATTAATGCAAAGCATGGCGTTTTACTACACCACCCTTTAAATCTGCAATTTGTTGTTGTATCACAAAAGCATCTGAATCTATGTTTCTGATGGCAGTTTGCAATTTGCTCATTTCTAATTTGGTTACTACGGTAAAAAGAATATCAATATCCTTTCTTTCGCCATAACCGCCTTCTCCTTTATAAATGGTTACGCCACGTTTCATTTCCGTGATGATATAATCTTTTATTTCCTCCTGATGTTCTGAAATAATGGTTACCCCTGTATATTGCTCTATTCCGTTTATAATAAAATCAATGGTGTAAGAGGCTGATAAATAAGTTAATATAGCATATAGCGAAGTTTCAATATTCAGAAAATATGCTGCAAAGGCAAAGATGATGATGTTTAAAATCAGGATAATATTTCCTACGGTGAGGATACTATTTTTACTGATGTAAAGCGCCAGTACTTCTGTGCCATCAATTACACAGCCACCCCGCATGGCTAAGCCAATTCCTGCGCCCAGAAACAAACCTCCAAAGAAGGCAATGAGTAATTTATCATGCGTAATGGGTTGGAAAGGAAGAAAAATTAAAGCTATAGATAACGCAGCAATAGCTATTGCGGTTTTAATGGCAAAACCTTTCCCAATTTGCCTGAAACCAAGTATAACAAACGGAATATTAATGATAACAATGAGGTAGGAAAGGTTCCATCCGGTTAGTGTACTTAAAAGTAAGGAGATACCGGTAACGCCTCCGTCTATAAAATGACTGGGCATCAGAAAACTTTTTAAACCAAAACAAGCTGAAGTTACCCCCGCAGCAATCAAAATAATTTCTTTTGCGTACCGGGCGTTCTTGTTTTTAATTCGGTTCATGTTTATTCCTGAATTTTAATTTCCTCTCTCTTGCTACGAATATAATTAACAAGCTCTAGAACCTCAAACGAATTTGAAAGCAAAAAGTTTCCACTTCTTGTTCGGGTGAGTTTAGATAAATAGGCACCATTATTTAATGCTTTTCCAAAATCGGAAACTAACGATCGGATATAAGTTCCTTTACTGCAAACAATCCGGAAATCAACCTCAGGCAACTCAATCCTGGTGATTTCAAATTCAGGAACACTTACAAAACGCTTACGTAGTTCTACTGCTTCACCTAGGCGAGCCTTTACATATAAACGTTCACCGTTGATTTTTACAGCTGAATGTGCAGGAGGGTATTGCTCAATATCGCCTGTAAATGGTGCTGTGGCAGCATATATATGTTCTTGTGTGATATTAGAAATGTCAAAAGTTTGATCAACTTCTGTTTCCATATCATATGATGGAGTAGTGGCGCCTAAAATCATGGTTCCGGTATATTCCTTTTCTTCGGCCTGGAAGGTATCTATTTGCTTAGTTAGTTTTCCTGTACAAATGATTAATAACCCGGTAGCTAGTGGATCTAAGGTGCCTGCATGACCGACTTTAAGTTTTAATGGCTTTAAAGAATTCCGGATTTTGCCAACCACATCAAATGAAGTCCATTTGTAGGGTTTGTTAATTAAAAGCAGTTCGCCCTCGGCAAAATTGAAATCTTTAAACTTTGAATTTTCTGTACTCACAAATCTTTTTTGCGCAAAGATACAGATTATATCACTTGCAAGTTATGTCCGGTGTACAATAGAATAATGATGATGAGGCCTGCAATAATACGATACCAGCCAAATACCCTGAAACCATGCTTATTTAAGAAACCAATAAAGCTTTTAATGGCTAAAAGTGCTACAATGAAAGCAATTACATTTCCAATAATTAAAAGATTAACCTGATCATGAGAAATGGCGTTTCCTTCCTTATAAAAGTCAAATAGTTTCTTACCTGTTGCGGCAAACATAGTTGGCACGGCTAAAAAGAATGAAAATTCTGCCGCTAACTTTCTACTTAATTTTTGGCTCATCCCACCAATAATGGTTGCTCCAGAGCGTGAAACCCCCGGAATCATGGCAATGCATTGAAAGAAGCCTATTTTTAAAGCTGTTATATAATTTATTTCTTCTTCTTCATTAATAGTTGGTTTGTTAAACCATTTATCAACAAATAATAGAATTATACCTCCAACCAATAATGAAATGCCAACAGCCATCGGACTTTCCAAAAGCTCATCTATTTTTTTGCTAAGCAATAAACCAAAAACTGCTGCAGGAATAAAAGCAACAAGAAGTTTGATGTAAAAATTAATGGATTTAAAAAATCTTTTAAAGTATAAAACCAGTACCGAAAGTATAGCACCGAGCTGAATGGCAATTGTAAAAAGCTTCACAAAAGGATCGCTGGCAATGCCCATAAAAGAGGAGGCAACAATCATATGACCGGTACTTGATACAGGCAAAAATTCCGTTAGTCCTTCTATAATAGCAAGGACAATGGCTTGAAAAGAATTCATATTTTATAAAAATGGTAGGAGTAAAGAAGAAAATGCTCGATAAAAATCTAAGCGTCTACAAATCCTAATGGTATAATTTTATTTTTTTAGGATTGCATAAATTCCGAAAGCAAAACCAAAAAGTACTACAAGTGGCGCCAGCAAAGTTCTTCTGAAATCATAAATATCACCGGTGGTGCCCATCATTAAAATAAAGCCAACTGCTACAATTGCAATACTGATTAACAGTAACTGATAATTTTTTTTGGTGAAAACCAATTCACTTTTTACGTCCTTAGTAACCGGACTTGTTTTTTTTTCTAATGCCATTATCTATAAAGATTATAAGATTTTAAACGTAAATACCTGCTTACTGCAAACCAGGTGCTAATGCCAGTAATAAATATGCCCATGATAATTAAGCCCACGAATACAAAGCCAAATTCTTTGTAGTTGTTCAGAATAATAATTTCAGGAACTTCTTTACGTGCATAAATCAACGTAGCTAATAAGATAATAATTGCAATAAATGCAGCAATTAAACCATGTAAAGCCGCATATAATAGAAAAGGACGTCGAATAAAATTTTTCGTTGCACCAACAAGTTGCATACTTTTAATTAAAAATCTTTGAGAATAGATTGCTAAGCGTATGGTATTGTTAATCAATGCAACTGCAATAATTAAAAGCAGCACTGCAAATGCCAAAATAATTAAGCCGATGGTATTAATGTTTTTGTTAACCATATCGATTAACGAACTCTGATAAACCACTTCTTTTACAACAGGGTTTTTAGCGATGTTTGCCTTTAAAGTTTCTATACTTTTATTGTTGGCATATTCGGCTTTTAAATATACATCAAAGGTAGATGTAAGTGGATTGTAACCTAAAAAGTTTACAAAATCCTCGCCTAAATCCTGGGTTAGATTTCTAGCCGCCAGTTCTTTATTTACATATTGTGTTTGCTTAACGGCACGGTTAGCATTTAATTCTTTTTGAAAAGCCAGTACGTCCGTTTCCTTTGCACCTTCATCCACAATAATGTTTAAAACAATATTTTCTTTTACGTAATTAGACAGATTTTTGGCGTGTACAAGTACCAACCCAAGTAGTCCCAGCATTAATAAAACCAGCGCAATACTAATTATAGTAGAGATATATACGGTTTTGGTTTTCTTAGATGCATCACTTACTTCGAATTCTTCCATGTATTTCAATTTTGTTTTTGCGAAAATATAAATTATACCTGATAAACACCAATATAAAGCTATTCTAATTGAATATTAACGCCCTGAGTGGCGATTTAGTTTATGAAGAAACAGAAGTATTATAACAGCAAATTTTTAAGATTGGTACGAAATCGAGAGATAAGTCGTTTAATAATTTAGTAAATAGTAAAAACCTAAAATCTATCCTGAATGAAAAAACAACTTACCGTGATTGGCTTGTTATTTATGGTTACAGCAACATTATTCTCTTGTAAAAAAGATACCGTTTCTTTAAAAGCCCGCATCATGGGTAAATGGACTGTTAATAAAATTGAAGTCTCCGGAAATACAAACCCATCCCTTAACGGAACATTTAATTATACCATTAATGATTATATTGACTTTAAGTCTGATAATGATGACCAGGTAGAATTAAGCTTGAACAGTCAGCGTACTATTGGTACTTATACGGCTTCTCTTGGAGACGATTTCGTGATGTCTTTTCCTGAGGGCGTTTCAAATGCAACTGTTAAAAGCCTGACACAATCTCAATTACAGTTTACAGCTAAAATTGATAAAACTAATATCGTAAAGGTATATTACCTTACCCGTTAAAAATCTTATCCCTAGTGTTTGCTTGCGCCATTGGTTATTGATAGCCAATGGCGCTTTTTTTAGAAGCCTTAAATTACCAATAAATTGTTTTAGAGGGTAAAAACTCACAAATGATTATTTCGGTATCAAATTCGACTAGAACGATGGTATACTTCTTTTCGTAAACTATACACTTATAACCCATTAAAATCCGTTCTGGATCGCGACAATATCTATATCGTTTTCTGTTATCGGCCAAATGCGTTATAAAATCATATACACGATCTGCAAATTTTTCGGCAGTAGAAGGTAAACCTTCTGATTCAATATACCAGGAAATTGCAGCAATACTTTTAATAACAGATTCCTTAATTGTTATTTTTCTGCTGACCATCTCCTTATTAACTTTTTGCTAAGCGCTTTCGCTTCAGCAACAGAAAAAGTTTTTTCAGGATGATGTTTTAAAGCTGCATACTTTTGTAAGGCTTCGTAGTTTTCTTCTGGGATGAGTACGTATTTTTTATTTTCGATTGTTATATGCGTCATAACCACTCATTTTGATTAACGAAGATAATAATAAATAACTTAATGTTTTAACTTATTTTTGGTTTTACTAAGCCCCTTAATTTCCGTATTTTCGCTGCTTTAAAAATTTAAAACTTGCAATGGATTACCAATTCAAAGAAATAGAACAAAAGTGGCAGAAATTCTGGGCAGATCATCAAACCTTTAAAGCCGAAAGCAATTCTGAAAAGCCCAAATATTACGTGCTAGATATGTTTCCTTATCCATCTGGAGCAGGTTTACACGTTGGTCACCCACTGGGTTACATTGCATCGGATATTTTTTCGAGATATAAACGACTTAAAGGCTTTAATGTCTTACATCCAATGGGCTATGATTCTTTTGGTTTGCCAGCAGAACAATATGCCATACAAACCGGTCAGCACCCGGCTATTACTACAGAAGCAAATATCGCTACTTACCGCCGGCAGTTAGATCAGATTGGCTTCTCTTTCGACTGGAGTCGTGAAGTGCGCACCAGTGAGCCATCATACTATAAATGGACACAATGGATTTTTATGCAATTATTCAATTCCTGGTACAACCTTGAAAATGATCGTGCAGAAGACATTACCACCTTAATAGAAAAATTCAATGCTTCAGGGTCGGCTGATGTAAAAGCCGCTTGCGATGAAGACGTAAAATCATTCCTGCCAAGTGATTGGGCAACGTTTACCGAAGAGGAGAAGCAAACGGAATTATTGAAATACCGCTTAACTTATTTACGGGAGAGCACTGTAAACTGGTGTCCGGCTTTAGGAACAGTTTTGGCCAATGATGAGGTTAAAGATGGTTTCTCTGAACGTGGCGGTTTTCCGGTAGAACAGAAAAAGATGATGCAATGGAGCATGAGAATCACCGCTTATGCTGACAGACTTTTACAAGGATTAGATACCATCGACTGGCCAGAACCAGTAAAGGAAATGCAACGTAACTGGATTGGTAAAAGCGTTGGGGCATCAGTTAGATTTCAAATCCTCACCCCAGCCCTCTCCAAAGGAGAGGGAGCTACAGGCTACGGTTATGAAACTGCAGACCCGTTACTTTGGGATATTTTAAAAACAAATGCTAGAGTAAACAGAGGTAATCAAACTGATGCTGAGAATGCACTTTGGCAAGAACTAAGAAATAGTAAAACAGGCCATAAAGTAAGAAGGCAACATCCAATAGGAAGTTATATTGCTGATTTTATCTGTTTAAATAAAAAATTAATTATCGAGGTTGATGGTGACTATCATATTGAAAACCAAGAAAATGATAACATCAGAACAGAAGCGCTTAATCAGTTAGGTTTTGATGTGATTCGGTTCTCAAATGATAAGGTTATAAATAATCTAACACTAACTGTAGGTAATATAAAATCAACACTTGATAATAGAGCAAACGCTAAGTTAGACGGTTTAAACTCCCTCTCCTTAGGAGAGGGGCAGGGTGAGGCATTTATAGAAGTTTTCACCACCCGAGTAGATACTATTTTCGGTGTTTCTTACCTGGTGTTAGCACCGGAGCATGAATGGGTTGCTGAATTAACTACGCCTGAACAAAAAGCAGAAGTCGAAAATTATATAGCCCAAACCAAAAAGAAATCGGAATTAGACCGCATGGCGGATACTAAAACGGTTTCAGGTGCTTTTACTGGTACCTACGTTATTAATCCGGTGAGTGGTGAACGTGTTCCATTATACATTGCAGATTATGTACTTGCAGGTTATGGTACTGGAGCAGTTATGGGTGTGCCAAGTGGCGATCAGCGTGATTGGTTATTTGCAACGCATTTCAATTTGCCGATTATTCAAATTTTAGATGCACAGAAAGATATTGATATTCAGGCCGATCCAACCAAAGATGGAAAATACATTAATTCAGGTTTTATTAATGGATTAACTTATCAGGAAGCGGTACCATTGCTAAATAACTGGTTAGAAGAAGAAAATGTTGGAAAAGCAAAAGTAAACTTCCGCCAGCGTGATGCTATTTTTGGTCGTCAGCGTTACTGGGGAGAGCCGATTCCGGTTTATTTTAAGGATGAGTTGCCCTTCTTAATTAAAGAAGAGGAACTGCCCTTAATCTTACCAGAAATTGATAAATATTTACCTACAGAAACTGGCGAACCACCTTTGGCAAGAGCTGAAGGTTGGGTTCCAGCCGCGGGTGATCATTATGAATTGAGTACCATGCCAGGTTGGGCTGGAAGTAGTTGGTATTGGTACCGTTATATGGATGCCAATAATGATACTGATTTTGCATCTAAAGAAGCGATTGAATACTGGCAGGCTGTTGATTTATATATTGGTGGTTCTGAACATGCAACAGGACACTTATTATATAGCCGTTTCTGGAATAAGTTTTTGAAAGATCTGGGCTATACAAAAGAGGAAGAACCTTTCAAAAAATTGATTAATCAGGGGATGATTCAGGGCAGAAGTAATTTTGTTTATCGAATTAATGATGCTGAGGGTAAACCAACTCATACCTATGTTTCAGCAGGATTAAGAAAGGAATACAAAACTTCAGCATTGCATGTTGATGTTAACATTGTTGAACACGATACTTTAGATTTGAATAAATTTAAGTCGTGGAGAGAAGAATATGCTAATGCTGAATTCATTCTGGAAAACGGTAAATACATCTGCGGTGTTGAAGTCGAAAAAATGTCTAAATCAAAATTCAACGTGGTTAATCCCGATGATTTGATTGAGCGTTATGGAGCAGATACTTTGCGGATGTATGAAATGTTCTTAGGTCCGTTGGAGCAAAGTAAACCATGGAATACCAATGGTATTGAAGGCGTATTTAAGTTCTTGCGGAAATTCTGGAGATTATTCCATAACGAGGCATGGGAATTCACCGTCTCTGATGTTGAGCCTACTAAAGCAGAATTGAAGTCATTACACAAAATCATCAAAAAAGTACAGGATGATATTGAGCGTTTCTCTTTCAATACTTCAGTATCCAGCTTTATGATTGCAGTAAATGAATTAACAGATTTAAAATCAAACAAGCGTAGTATTCTGCAAGATCTGGTTGTAATTTTATCACCATATGCGCCACACATTTGTGAAGAACTTTGGGTGCAATTGGGAAATGAAGCAGGAACATTGTCGTATACGGCTTTCCCGGTTTTTAATCCGGAACACCTCGTAGAAGACGAATTTGCTTATCCGGTTTCAGTGAACGGTAAAATGAAGATGAACCTGAATTTGAGTTTAACCCTGGCGCAACCAGAAGTAGAATCCATTCTATTGGCTAATGAACAATTCCAGAAATTTTTGGATGGCAAAACACCCAAGAAAATCATTTTTGTTAAAGGAAAGATTATTAATGTAGTAGTTTAAGCTGAAGCAAAAGACTAAAGCTAATTAAGCTGAAAGCTTAGAGACTAAAGCTAAAAGCATCCTGCAAAGTTTCTTAAAAGCCCCGAATTTGTGAGATATCAAATCGGGGTTTTTTGTGCTCATCGTCAGCAATGAATGGAATCAACTTTACGAAGTTTAGTTGGCTTGTGCGATGGAAAACTTCTTAAGTTTAAAACTGTAGTTTCTCTTCCCAGATCGTCTTTTCTAGAATAATTGCCGAGTTTTTATTGGTAATGTTGGTGGCAATCTCCTATTTATTAAGCTGCAATGGGGTTGCCACAACTGATGAAGAATCAGCCTCGCAATTGACGAACGTTCATATATGTGGCAAAGCAATGGGTATAAAAACAAAACCCAGACTGTAATTTACAATCTGGGTCTTTATATAATTTGCAGGAAAGCTTTAGGTTTTGAGCTTTGATCTTTCTGCTTTTAGCTAAAAAAAACTACGCTTTTGCTTTTCCTCTATTTCCGCCAAATTTGCGCTGACTGCTAGCATTACGCGGTTTACCACTCATGTTTCCATCGCCGCTTCTTTTTCCACCGCCGCCACCACCTTTCGATTGTGCCTGAGGTTTACGTTTAATCTGGTTTTTAGCGAGCATGCTTTCCCAGCTAAGTGGATAAGGATGATCATCAACAACTGGTAATGTTATCTTAATCAGTTTCTGGATATCTAGTAAGTATTCATTTTCTTCCGCATCACAGAAAGAAATGGCAATACCATTGGCACCTGCACGACCTGTACGACCAATTCTATGTACGTATGATTCTGGTATATTTGGTAACTCATAGTTAAAAACGTGAGATAATTGATCAATATCAATACCACGGGCAGCAATATCTGTCGCCACTAATACACGAATCTTTCTATCTTTAAAATCAGTTAAAGCCCTTTGTCTGGCATTTTGTGATTTATTACCATGAATGGCAGCAGATTTAATTCCGGCATGAGCTAAATCTTTTACAATTCGGTCAGCGCCATGCTTGGTACGTGTAAATACTAAAGCGGTTTCAATCTTTTTATCTTCCAAAAGATGTATTAACAATTTCTTTTTATCAGGCTTATCAACAAAATAAACAGATTGCACAATGGTTTCTGCTGTAGATGAAATCGGTGTAACTTCTACTTTTGTTGGATTGGATAAAATGGTATTGGCAAGTTTCTGAATTTCATCGGGCATGGTTGCTGAGAAAAACAGAGTTTGACGTTTAGCAGGTAATTTTGCCACCACCTTTTTTACATCATGAATGAAACCCATATCTAACATACGATCTGCTTCATCCAGAACAAAAAGTTCGATGCTACTTAAGCTAATAAAGCCCTGGTTCATTAAATCCAATAAACGTCCTGGTGTGGCAACTAAAATGTCAATACCTTTTCTAAGGGCTTCTACTTGTGAGTGCTGATTTACGCCACCGAAAATTACCAATCGACGTAAATTTAAATTACTGCCGTATGCCTTAAAGCTTTCTTCAATTTGAATGGCAAGCTCACGGGTTGGTGTTAAAACCAATGCTTTAATGTTTTTGGTCGCTTTGGTGTTGATGTGTTTTTCGTGCAATAATTGCAACATTGGGATGGCAAAGGCAGCAGTTTTACCTGTTCCTGTTTGCGCACAGCCTAGTAAATCTTTTCCTTTTAATATAGTTGGGATGGATTGCTCCTGTATAGGGGTAGGTTGTGTATAACCTTCTTTCTCTAGTGCCTGTAAAATTGGCTCTATGAGGTTTAATTCTTTGAATAACATGTATGAATTTTTGAAATATTTATTGAAGAAGCTAGAACGATCATTTATTGAAGGACTAACTTGCGGAGAGAATATGCCATTCAGAATGGCAAGCCCTTATTCCTGCTTCGGCGGCAAAGATACGGAAATAAATGAGAAGCCAGAATAAATAATTTTGAAGGCGTTTAAGATAATCGCTCCTATGTAACCTTTTTAACGATGGTAAAACGATTTAAAATTTTATTTAAATTAATTATTGTTTTGCTTGATTGTTAATTTTTGTTAAATTGTATTCAGTTTGTGAGGGAAAGTGTGCAGTTTAGTCTGTATTGAGTATGATTAAGCCTACTTATTTAAATAACCAAATAGAATATTTTTTATGAAACTACCTTTATCTAACCAGAGTAGCCACTTTTTTATCCATTGTGGAGCCATTTTTTTTAATTCTTATAATATTCTCCAAGATCGAAGCTTTCAACTCAGGCTATCATCTTAAAAGCCTGAATGCTCCAACCTGTTTAACTTTTAGGCAGGATCAAAATGCTCACTAATTTCTAACCAATATATAAACTATGACACAAAATTTATCCATTTTCAGGAGGGGCTTTCTTCTTCTGTGCTTGGGTTTGTTGTTTGCCATTGGCGCAACAGCTCAAACTAAAGTTACTGGTAAAATTATTGCCAGTGATGATCAGCTACCTATTATAGGTGCAACAATCAAACTTAAAAATGCGGTCGGAGGTACAACAACAGATGCCAATGGGGCATTTTCAATCAGTGCAAAGCCGACAGATGTACTGGTAATTTCATTTATCGGATTTACTAATAAAGAAGTAACGGTTGGCAACCAGACCAATATTTCAGTAACACTTCAAGCCGAAAACAACAATTTAACAGAAGTGGTGGTAACGGGTTATTCCTCACAACGTAAAAAGGATTTAACTGGTGCAGTGGCAGTAGTAGACATGGGTGTTTTGAAAGCCCAGCCAGCGGCTAGTGCTGTAGAGGCGTTGCAGGGGAAAGCGACTGGCGTTCAGATTATTAATGATGGTGCACCAGGCTCTACACCGCAAATCCGCATTAGGGGAACAAGTACCATTAATAATAATGAGCCATTATATGTAATTGATGGGGTACCATTTGAAGGCAAACTGTCCTGGCTTAACCAGAATGATATCGAAAGTATGCAGGTACTGAAAGATGCTTCTTCAGCATCAATTTATGGCTCCAGAGCAAATAATGGTGTCGTAATTATTACCACCAGGAAAGGAACATCTGGTGCGCCAAAAATTACTGTCGATTCTTATTATGGAACACAAGTGCCAAGGAAAAGCAGTTTTCCAGAAATGATGAATCCTCAACAATATGCGCAATATGTATTTGATAGCTATACAAATGCCGGAAAAGCAATTGCAGCAGGTAGGAACTATGGGTCTGGAACAACACCTGTATTACCCGAATATTTAGTAGCAGGATCGGCTTTAGGCCAGGATGTTATAGGAGCAGATGCTGATCCATCAAGATATAATTACAGCCGTGATCCTTCACTTTTTTACCAGATTACCAAAGCCAACAAGCAAGGAACCAACTGGTTTGATGAGATTACACGCTCAGCTCCAGTACAAAATTATCAGCTGGGTGCAACTGGTGGTTCTGAAAATTCAACCTATGCGTTATCTGCCGGTTACCTTAATCAGAAGGGAACGATAGATTATACTGGTTTCAAACGCTATAATATTCGTACCAATACTACTGTTAGTGCATTTAATAAACGCATTCGTTTTGGTGAAAATGCACAATACAGTTATTCTGAAGGATATGGATTTGGTGTGAATCCAAATACACCAGGCGGCTATCAAGATCAGGGAAGTGCATTGGGTTGGGCCTATCGGATTCCAACCATTATTCCGGTTTATGACATTAACGGGAATTTTGCCGGAAGTCGTGGAAGTCAGCTTGGAAATGCAGAAAATCCTGTTGCTTTTCTTTACAGAGCAAAAGATAACGTAAACAAAAGTAATTTCTTTTTTGGTAATATGTTTGCCGAAGGTGATATTCTTAAAGGTTTGGTATTCAGAACCAATTTCGGGATACGTTATGAGAACTATAACGGCTTATCTATGCGTTATCCAAACCTAGAATTCTCGGAAGGAAATAACTCTAATAATTTAAGTGAATATCAAGGTTATAATACGGAATGGACCTGGTCTAACACTTTAAATTATAGTGCTACCTTTAATGAAAAACATAAATTAAATGTATTAGTAGGTACTGAAGCGATCCGTTCAAGATCCAGACAATTAAATGGATCAAGAAATGATTTTTTTTTATTAGGTGATCAGGATTACTATTACCTCAATACCGGATCTTCTAATATCAGTAACTCCAGTACAGGTTCTATTGGTTCTCTTTTCTCTATATTTGGAAAAGTAGATTATTCATTCAATGATCGCTATCTGGCTAGTGTAACTGTTCGGAGGGATGGATCATCCAACTTCGGTCCGGAAAATAAATACGGTGTCTATCCAGCTGGAAGTGTAGCCTGGAGATTATCAGAAGAAGAGTTTTTAAAGAGCGTTAAATGGGTAAGTGACTTAAAACTTCGTGTGGGTTACGGACAGACTGGTAACCAGCGGATTCCGCCATATCAATATATCAACAGGTACCAAAGCTCGATCACTACTGCGGCCTATGCAACCGGAGGTGGAAATACACTCACTACTGGAGTATGGCAAAATGCTTATCTGAATTCGGATGTGAAATGGGAATCCTTAAAAGCCTTGAACGTAGGTTTGGATTTTACCTTATTTGAAGGTGCTTTTGATGGATCGGTAGATTGGTACAACAAGAAAACAACAGATATGCTTTATAACCTGCCTTTGCCATCAAGCGTAGTAGGAGGCGGAAGTTCGCCATTTGTTAACATTGGTGATATGAGCAATAAAGGGATTGAATTTAATGTAGCTTATCACTATGGCAGAAAGGCTGATAATCCATTTAAGTTCGATATTGGTGTCAACTTTTCAAGAAACGTAAATAAAATTGATCAGCTTGCTCCCGGAATCTTCAACCAGGTATATGGTAATTACAGAAGTCTGCAAACCAGTGTTTTACAGCAAGGTGCCCCATTTGGGTCTTTCTATGGATATAAAACCAATGGAATTTACCAAAGTGCAGCAGATATTCAGAGCAACCCATCATATACTGGTGCCCGTGTAGGTGGTTTAAAATATATGGATATCAATGGAGATGGGGTGATTGACCCTAAAGATCGTACCATTATTGGAAATCCAAATCCTGATTTCACGTATGGTGTAAATCTGAATGCCTCTTATCATAATTTTGATATTACAGCATTCTTATATGGTGTACAAGGTAATGACATCTTTGAAGCTACCCGTTACTTTACCGATTTCCCATCATTTGATGGTGCTAAAAGTACCCGTTTGTTAAATGCCTGGAGCCCAAGTAACCCTACCAGTACTATTCCATCAGCTTATGCAGGTGCATCTGATGTAGAATTTGCTTCTTCCAGTTATTATATTCAAAATGGTAGTTTTTTAAGGCTTAAAAACCTTCAGATTGGATATTCAATTCCTACCAAAGTTTTTGGATCCAAAGAAAATATCAGCAAGTTTAGGATATACGTGGCCGCAAGTAATTTATTTACCATTACTAAATATACTGGCGTAGATCCGGAGGTTAGTCAGATTACCGATGGTTTCACTGCTCCGGGAGTTGACCAAGGTGTATATCCATCACCACGACAGTTTTTATTAGGTATAAATGTTGGATTTTAATTAAAAGATTTTACGATGAAACATATAAAATATATTTTCTTTTCCATATTAATTTTAAGTAGCGTATCCTGTAAAAAGGACTTTCTTTCGCTAAACCCACAGGCTGAGCTTACAGCAGAACAATTAACCACGCAGGATGGGGTAGAAGGATTACTGGTTGGTGCATATGGTTTACTTAATGGTAATATCAATGGTACCTGGGGCAATTATGGTGCTGCTCCAAGCCAATGGCTGTTTGGTGAAGTTGCCTCTGATAATGCCCACAAGGGAAGTAGTAATGGCGATCAACCTCCCATGAATGCGATTGAGCAACATTCGCCTACCAGCACAAATGATAATCTTGCTAACATGTATGACAGGTGTTTTGAAGGTGTTCAGCGTTGCAACAATACCTTAAAGGTACTTGCAACGTTACAATCTGGCAGTGGTGCTACAAAGTTTTCAGATAGCAGAGCGAAAGAAATTCAGGGTGAAGCCAGGTTACTCAGGGCGCATTATTATTTCTTTCTGGTTAGGGTTTTTAAAATGGTACCTTATGTTACCGAAACTTCAAACGGAGCCATCCTTCCAAATGATAAGGATATTTATCCAAATATCATCGAAGATCTTCAGGCTGCAGTAGCAAACCTGGGCACCACAAAACCTAAAGGTCAAAAGGGTCGTATGGATAAATATGCCGCTCAGGCTTACCTTGGAAAAGTTCTATTGTATCAAAAACGCTATGCTGAAGCTTACGCTCAACTTAATGCCGTAATTTCTGCAAAAGGAAGTTTAGTAGATATGCCTTATGGTGATAATTTTGATATTACCAAAGAAGACGGACCAGAATCTATTGTAGCTGTACAACATTCGGTAGGTACAGATGGAACTGGTGGTGATAACGGTAATGTTGGTGATATGTTAAACTTCCCGTATGGAGGGGTAACACCAATTAACTGTTGCGGATTTTTCCAGCCAACTATTGATTTGGCAAATGCTTTCAAAGTAGATGCCTCAGGCTTACCGTTATTGGATGGCAGCTATCGTACTAATCCTTACACTTCCGATCTTAATTTATCTGCAACGCAAAAAGCGAGTTATCAGGTAGATCGTTCAATAGCATTTGATCCGAGAATAGAATCTACAATCGGACGTCGTGGTGTACCGTATCGCGATTGGGGAATTATGGCAGGTGATAGCTGGATCAGGGATGCAAGTAATGGTGGTCCGTTTGTTGCCGTGAAAAATTCAATTGAAGCTTCTCAGATTGCCTCTGGTACTGGCCCGGGTATGACTAACGTAACGGGTTTAAATGTGAATTTGATTCGTTTGAGTGATGTTTATTTAATGGCAGCCGAATGTGCTGTAGAAACGAATGACCTTACTACGGCGTTAACATTAGTGAACGCAGTGCGACTTCGGGCAGCAAAGATAGCCCCGACAACCATTAACGGTGCCCCTGCTGCAGCTTACAAAGTTAGCCCATATCCATCTTTTCCAAATGCTACTTATGCAAGGAATGCTGTTCGTTTTGAGCGTAGACTGGAACTGGCGATGGAAGGACACCGTTTCTTTGACTTGGTGCGCTGGGGAATTGCTAAACAAACGCTTGAAAGTTATTTTGCTTTTGAAGGTAAGTATTTCAATTACCTTAATGGCATAACGATTGAATCAAGGGATGAATACTTTCCTTTGCCTCAAGATCAGATCGATAGAAGTAATGGAATTTTAAAACAAAGTCCAGGTTACTAATTGTCTTAATGTCAAAAACGCATGAAGCAAATTGTTTCATGCGTTTTTTTATGTCTGCCAATTTAATTGATTTATTTTTCTTCCTTAAATCTGCTAAAGAATAAAAGCGCCAGCAAGCAAAGCCCGAATCCTACAATTCCATTCAGGCGGAGTCCAAAATCATTTCCCGGATCTTTCCCGTAAATCGTCAGCATGGCAAAAATAGCGATGCCTAATGTCTGACCTAGCTTTACAAATAGGTATTTCACAGCGAAGAACATCCCTTCATGATTTTCACCAGTTTCTATCGTGTCTTTTTGAGCAATCTCTGCTAAAATTGCATTAGGTAAAATTCCTAATGCGGCCAAAGGAAAGGATGCAGACAAGACCAAAAGGTAAATTTGCGTATAAGGGCCAAAAGGAAGTTTTCCCAAAAAGTAGATAGTCACAAATATCAGACAAAGAATCCCAAAGCCAAGTAAGACTAATGGTTTTTTACCGATTTTAGCCGAGCCAAAAGTAATCAATGGATAAAATAATAGTGATGCCATAACCATTGCAGCCATAAACTTACCACCTTCAGATTCGGGTAAGCCAAGTAAAACTGTACAGAAAAATAATAAACCACTTGAAATAATGCTTAATGCGGTGTAAAAGGCAAAATCCGAAATTAAATAATATTTAAAATTGCTGTTTTTAAAAGTATTTTTGATAGCTGGCCAAAGCGGTACATGAGTTGGTTTCGCAACAGAGAAGTCCTTTTCCTTAATGCCGAATATTGGCAATAACATCATCAATCCGGATAATATACAAAGGCCCCAAATGGCAATTTGTACAGCCTCACTTCGATCTGCAATAGCAAAGTTTTGTTGAACCAGATCAGCAAAATTATTGGTACATGCCGAAAAGATAATGCCAATTACAAATCCAACCTGCTGATAACTGGATAATTTAACCTTTTGCTGCGGTGTGTTGGTTACTTCAGCAAGTAGCGCATTGTAAGGAATGATATAGGTGGTTACCGATATGAAAAATAAACAAAGCGCAATCGTTAGCCACCAGGCATTGTGTAAACTTTCTACTTTTTCGATGGGATTAAAAACCAATCCACAAAAAATGATGGAAGGCAAAATTGCCCATTTCATAAATGGCATCCGGCGGCCATTTGGATTTTCGCTTCCATCACTTCGACTTGCAATAAACGGATCAAATAAGGCATCAACCAATCTGCCCGATGCAGCAATGATGGATAAAATGTTAAAAGCGCCAAAAAAAACAAGTTGCGGAACAAGGGTAGGTAATCCAGAATTACTTGGAGGAAGATAGAAAAACGGGAGCATCACAATAATAATATTTGTCATGGTACTCCAACCAATCATACCAGCCGCATAAGCAATTTCTTGTTTTAAAGAGAGCGTTTTGTTCATTAATTTGGTTAAATTGTTTTGTACAGCAAGGTCTTATTTTTAATTGGTAAAATCAGACTCGCCTGTATTTTTTCTTTTCAATTCTAATTTTAGTCACGAGAACTGTATAAATACCCCACCCTGCGGCACTCCTTGGAAAATAAGAAGGGGAAGTAGCAAGACGCTTAGAAGACGATATTACTTAAGAATCATGTAAGGGATTACGCTTCGAACTTCAATTAATACCTAATTTTTAATCCACTTGGAAATGAAATAAATGATCATAAAACCTATAAAAATATATAAGCCATTTAGGGCAGCGCCAGGATCATCTGTATAAATGCTAAACGCAACAAAAGTATAGGCTGCAATAAATATGATTGGCAATATAGGATATAACGGAACAGTGTAAATGGTTTTTTTGTCAAGATTTGCCGTCCGCTTTCTTAAGATAAAAATGGTTGCTGCCGAGCTGGCCATACTGATGCTTTCCAGAAAAATGGTATAATTTAAAATTTTATCGAAGGTTTTGGCGTAAAAAATAATAACCACAGCAATTAAAGTAAAAACAGTTAAGCTTAAGGTAATTACTTCGGTTTTCTGATTCATTTTACTGAAAACCTTTGGCAATGCTCCCTCTTCGCCCATAGCAAACATTGCCCTGGGGTTACTTAATAAATTCACGTTTACATAGCCCATTACTGAAACAAAAATGATAACAGAAAGCATTTTAAAACCAGCCGGACCAAATATTTTGGAAGCTAAAATGGCTGCAATACTCTCTGCAGATTTAAGTTCTTCAAAACCGATTACTTTAACATAAACATAGTTAATAATAAGGTAAAGGGTTACAATAATGGTTAGGCCAATAATAATGGATCGTGGAATCACCTTTTTGGCTTCTTTTACCTCACCTCCAAAATTGATGGTTTGTGCATAACCTGCATATGAAAAAGATACTGCAATTAAACACAATCCTAAGGCTTTTCCGTAATCTGCCCAGTTAGGCAAGGCGCCGGTTTCTGTTTTGAAAACAGGAACAATGGTTTGAGTTTGCGAACCAAAAAACAGGGCTGAGATAAGTACTAAGATTAAACCAATTTTGACTATTGTTAATACATTTTGTGTTTTGGCACTTGCCTTTAAACCTAATAAATTAATAAAATAGAAAACCAAAATGGTAGTAATGGCAATAGCCACCCGATAAACATCTGTTTGCATATTGGCTGGTAAAATAATCTTCCCTAAATATTCTGCACCAATAATAGAAATTGCCGCTACAGATGCAGCGCTAGAAATGATTACAATACAATTAATTGCAAATGCAATTGAAGGGTGATAAGCTGCAGAAAAAATTTTATAATATCCACCGGTAACAGGATATCTGGAACCAATTTCTGCGTAGGTAAGTGCGCCACAAAATGCCACAAAGCCACCAATAAACCATGCGAGGTAGAAAAGTTCTGGTATCTGGGCTTTTGCCGCCACATTTACAGGTGTACGGAAAATCCCCATTCCAATCACTAAACTCACTACAATCATGGATAAATCGAAGAGCGAAAGTTGCTTTTTAGGTTGCATTAAATCGGGTTTTAATCTAAGACAACGAAGGTATGGAAATTATGCAAGAAGTTTCAGTTAGCAATTTGCAGTAGGCAATATTCCGTTTATTAGTTCTGCAATTTAATGCTTCACCAATTCACGATAACCACTTTTGTTGAAATTTTCATTTGCTAGCTTCAAAGAATAAAACTATTATTGTATAATAATTTTTGCTATTCGATTTTTGAGAATCATTACTTATGAATTTTCATCTATACGATATCAAATCATCCCAAACCTATTGTCATGTTGAACGTTAAAGCTTGCCCCGAACATCCCTCGGTATGGCTCCTTTGTGCAATCACGAAGTTCTATCAACTTGATAACAAATAAAAATTTATGGCAGAAGTAATTTATAACGACGACAGTATTCGCTCATTAGATTGGAAGGAACACATCAGATTACGGCCCGGTATGTATATCGGTAAGCTGGGTGATGGTTCTGCACAAGATGATGGAATTTATGTTTTGTTAAAAGAAATTGTAGATAACTCTATTGATGAGTTTGTGATGGGCACTGGAAAAACCATTGAAATTACAGTTTCTGAGCAAAAAATTAATGTTCGTGATTACGGTCGTGGTATTCCGTTAGGAAAAGTGATAGATTGTGTAAGTAAAATTAATACTGGCGGTAAATATGATAGCAATGCCTTTCAAAAATCTGTTGGGTTAAATGGTGTAGGTACCAAAGCGGTAAATGCATTATCAACCATTTTTACCGTGCAATCTTACCGCGATGGTAAAACTAAAAAGGTAGAATTTTCTAAAGGGGAAATGGTAAGCGAGCAACCTATAATTGATACTACTCAGCGTAACGGTACAGCCATTACTTTTTATCCTGATGAAACCATTTTTAGAAATTACCATTACATTCCGGATTTTGTAGAAAGTATGGTGTGGAACTATGTGTTTTTGAACACTGGTTTAACCATCAATTTTAATAATCAAAAATATTTTTCGGAAAGAGGTTTATACGATTTGCTTTCTAAATTTAATAAGCCAGAAGAAATTCGCTATCCGATCATTCATATGGTTGGTCATGACATCGAAATTGCGATGACACATGGTCAGCAATATGGCGAAGATTACCATTCTTTTGTTAACGGACAACATACTACACAAGGAGGAACGCATCAGGCGGCATTTCGCGCTGCCGTGGTAAAAACTGTTCGGGAATTTTTTAAGAAAGAATTTGATGCTGCCGATGTTCGTTCATCGATCATAGCAGCCATTTCTATTCGGGTGCAGGAACCAGTTTTTGAATCTCAGACAAAAACAAAGCTGGGTTCGCAGAATATGGGTCCCGAAGGGCCATCGGTAGCCACGTTTATTAACGATTTCGTTAAAAAGGAATTAGACGATTATCTGCATAAAAATCCTGATGTGGCAGATGCACTTTTAAAACGCATTAACCAATCTGAACGGGAGCGTAAAGATATTGCAGGGATTAAGAAGTTAGCGAACGATAGGGCGAAGAAAGCATCATTACATAATAAAAAACTTCGTGATTGTAAGGTTCATTTCAATAGTACACATGAAAAACGTTATGAAACCACTTTATTTATTACTGAAGGTGATTCTGCATCTGGTTCAATCACTAAATCTCGGGATGTAGATTGCCAGGCCGTTTTTAGCCTAAAAGGTAAACCGCTTAACTGTTATGAATTAACTAAGAAAGTGGTTTATGAGAATGAAGAATTTAATTTATTGCAGCATGCACTAAATATAGAAGACGGGTTAGAAGGTTTGCACTATAATAATATCGTAATTGCTACTGATGCGGATGTAGACGGAATGCACATCCGTTTACTCATGATGACCTTTTTCCTTCAGTTTTTTCCTGATTTAGTAAAAGCAGGCCATGTTTATATATTACAAACCCCTCTGTTCAGGGTTCGAAATAAAAAAGAAACTATTTATTGTTATAGTGATGAAGAACGTCGAAATGCCATTACAAAGTTAGGTAATAAGCCTGAAATCACTCGTTTCAAAGGATTGGGGGAGATTTCTCCTGATGAATTTGGTTTGTTTATTGGTAAGGATATCCGGCTGGATCCTGTTATTTTAAAAGATCAAACCATTAAAAGTTTGTTGGAATATTATATGGGAAAGAACACTCCTGACAGACAACAACACATCATCAGAAATCTGCGTGTTGAAAAAGACGAGGTAGAAGAGGAACCTAAAATTATTGATGAAGTAGCATAAAATTCGGCGTTGATGTAATCACAAAATTAAATCGACGCACTTGAAATCCATTAAAAGTTCAGCAAGAAAGTATTTAATAGTTGTATCCTCTATTTTAGTTATTTTCGGTATAACGGTAGTTGTATTTGTAAATTTCTCAAATTTACCGCTTCTCAAATCGGTAGATAAAATTGTTCAGGTACAGTATGATTATGCTAGTTTGGATAGCTGTATTTTTAAGCTTTACAATGCAGAAAATAATTGCAGAATGTATATGGTGAGTGGGCAACGCACTTACTATAACCAGTTTGAAAAGGAGATTAAAGAAATCTCCTTCATTATGGATACCATTAAGCAAAAGAACCAAAGCGAACATATCTGTTTGTCTAAAGACTTTTGTGGATTAATCAAGCAAAAAAAACTGCGTACCAATCAATTTATAAAACTAAAAAATCTTTGCGACAGCCTAATTAACTTCACGGTAAAGATTAATCAGGGAGAAAAAAAATATCATCCGGAAACAAAGCTTTTCACGATGAGGCAATTTAAAAACATCACGAGGATTGATACCATCAAACCTGTAATTACCGCGAAGCAAAAAAAAAGATTTCTGAAACGTGTACTGGCTGCCATTAATGATGAGACCAGTAAAGAAGCTGGAAAAGCTAAGCCTACATTAATCAAAACCACTATTTCTGCAGATACTTCATCAATCAATGTAGCCTATAATAAATTACAGCTAAATTCAATAAATGATTATTACTTAAGGCTTTACCGGGTTAATAATAACCTTAAGAATAAAGAAAAGCAATTGCTCAACGTTAACTATCAATTAATTTCCAACATCGTTAGCGGGTTGAAAAAATATAAAACTATTGAAAAAGAATATTATACTTCCCTTCAGCAACTATCAGACAAAACTACGCTGGGTGCGGTAGAGAATTTAGATAAATTTTCCAAAGTTTTGCTTGCCCTTGCTGTTGGTTTACTGGCATTTGTTTTTTATATGATTTATCATTTTTATAAGAATGAAAAAGTACTAATCGAAAATAGCAATAAAACCGCATCTTATGCACTATCTAAAAGCCGCTTTCTGGCAAATATGAGTCATGAGATCCGTACACCATTAAACTCTATAGTAGGATTTTCAGAGCAGCTAACTCAAATTGATCTTAAGGCAGAACAAAAAGAACAGGTTATCGCCATCAGAAATTCATCAGTTATGCTCCTGGAAGTGGTGAATGAAATTCTTGATTTTTCAAAATATGAAACTGGAAAAGTGGTTTTAGAAGAAGTTCCTTTTTCTTTATATACCGCTATAAAAGATGTTTTTGATAGCATGAGTATTCAGGCAGCGAAAAAGAAAATCGGCTTCTACCTGCAGATGTCAGTAGATCAGGATATTTATATCTTAGGTGATCCTTTGCGTTTAAAACAAGTGGTGATGAATTTGTTAAGTAACGCCATTAAATTTACATTAAAAGGTAGTGTTACTTTGTCGGCAGAACTTACGCTGCAAAATAGAAATCTGGCAAAACTTAAAGTGAACATTATAGATACAGGTTTGGGAATAAAACTCATCGATCAGGGAATTATTTTTGATGAGTTTGCTCAGGTTTACTATGCATCTACAAAAGAAAGACAACAGGGCACCGGACTAGGTTTAGCCATATGCAAAAAAATAGTAGAATTTCAAGGCGGTACCATCAGCGTAAAGAGTACAGTAGGAGAGGGATCAGTTTTCTCTTTCGAATTATCTTATCAAACTACCGAAAAACCGATATCTGTTCAAATACCAATCTCTATGTTATGTAATGAGACCTCGGTTCTAATTGGAAAACGAATATTGTTGGCTGATGATAACATGTTAAATATCCTCCTCGCAAGCACCATTTTAAAAAAATATAATATCGCTTATGATGCTGTATACAATGGAGAAGAAGCTTATGAATTGTTTCAGGAAAAAGAATATGATCTTATTCTAACAGACATACAAATGCCTAAAATGGGTGGTATAGAACTTACACAAAAAATTAGAAATATAAGTGACGCTAAAAAGCAAAGTGTACCTATATTGGGTGTAACAGCTAATGTTTTACAGGAAGATAGGCTGAAGTACCTCGCATCTGGTATGAATGAATTAGTTCTTAAACCATTTTTGGAGCATGATTTATTGGAAAAGATTTTACAATATATCCGATAACATTTCTTTTAAACAGCTATCGGATTTTAACAAAAATCTATCTTAATTATTTTTCTGGTGCGTGAATAGTTTCTTCAGGATGTTGTGGGGGAAGAATGTTTACATGCTTCTCCACAATAGTGATTTTTGTAAATACAGCATACTTGCTCGGTGCAATTCCACCATCATATTTCTCAGCATATGCCTGCGTAAATTCAGCACCGAAATAAAGAATTATAGAGGTATAATAAATCCAGAGTAAGATTACAATAATTGAACTGGCCGCACCAAATGCAGAACCTGGGTTGCCTTTTTCAATATATATTCCAATTAAATATTTACCTAAACTAAAAAGCAACGCGGTAAATAATGCACCAATAATAGCCGATTTCCACTTGATCACTACATCTGGAAGCACTTTAAAAATTACTGTAAATACTGCTGTAACTGCAGCCAATGTAATTACGTTATTTAAAATGTAAATAATTAGTGCCATGGTATCATCAGCAACAGGAATCACTTCATCAATTTCGCTTTTCGAAAGTAAGGATATTAATTTATCTCCAAGGCCAACCACTACACTATTAATAACTAGCGATACTAACAGTAAAAATCCCATGGAAATGATAAGCGAAAATGATAGCAACCTATTGGTTAACATTTTCAGCCATCCCTTTTTTGGAATTGCTTTTACTTTCCAGATCATGTTGATGCTGTCTTGAATTTCTATAAAAATTGCGGTAGAACCAATAATAAGTGTTGCAATACCAATAATTAAACCAATCGTAGACTGACCTGATTTGGTGGAATGCTCTACAAATCCTTGAATTTGAACCGCCGCATCTGACCCAACCATATCGGTAACCTGTGCGAAAAACTTATTTCGCGTTTCTGTATTACTTTTATCGCCCAAAAATAGCGTAGCGGCAGAAAGTATGATGATAATTAGTGGTGTAAGCGAGAAAATCGTATAATAGGCCAACGCTGCACTTAGTTTCATCACCCTATCTTCTACAAATCCCTTTCCTGCAGCAATAAATAAATGGTATAAAGCGATAAAAAACCTCCTGATCTTGCTAATTAACTTCATTCGAATAATTAAAATGGATATCCTATTCCTATATTAAAAATTAAATTTTCTCTTCTCCACTCTTTATCCCCAAAGGCGATATTGTTAAATACCCAGCGTTGTCCTTCTGCTAAATAAGGTTTGCGTACCGGGAATGCTACATCTAAACGCACTACAAAAATGGTAGCATCAACACGTAAGCCGGCTCCGGTACCAACTGCCAATTCATTTAATGCATTTTTAAGTTTAAATTCAGATCCTGGTCGGCCAGTATCAGTGGTTCCCGGTACGCCTACATCTTCTTTTCTTAACCAAACATTACCTGCATCTACAAATAAGGCACCATATAGAACACTTACCAACTTAAACCTTAATTCAGAATTCAGCATCAGTTTAATATCACCACCCTGATCTGCAAAAGTAGCATCATCACGGACTTTATATGTTCCCGGGCCTAATGTTCTGGCCGGAAAAGCCCTGATGTCATTACTACCACCCGCAAAAAACTGTCTTACGAAAGGCAAGGAAGTACTGTTTCCATAGGCATAACCATAGCCAAGGTTTAAACGGTTTGCCCATATTACATTTCTGTTTACTTTGTAGTAATCTCTTAAATCGGCCTCTAGCCTAATAAACTGCGATAGAGGAACATTGAAAAGTGTACGTTTGCCTTCATCATCTTTCGGAACAAAAGTGCCCCACAAATTGCCGCCTGTTTCTATCCCACCAAAGAAATAAGTATTGTTCCTCCGGTTGGTTTCCATTTGATTGGTGTATGTGAAATTGTAATTACTACCAATGATGAACTGATTTTCTAAAGTGGACTTTAAGAGTGGATTAACTTTGTATAAACTATCCCTGACAGAGTTAGGGGCTTCTCCCTTTCTGGAAGGAAAACCAGTTGAAATGTAACTCACCGAAATGGGGTTAAAATTATGTTCCTTATATTGATTTTCTTTAAAGTTATAACCAAATTCACCTTTAAAAGCATTCAAAGTATATTCGCCACCTCTGTTTAACATTTGATAAGAGAGCGAGGCGATTGTTTTCGGGATGAAAGCTGTGGTGCTATTGGGCTTATAAAAAGGCACAATAAATCTTGGATAGGTTAGCTTTGCTTCAGTGGTGAGCGATAAGGAGTTTTTACCCAATGATGTTCCCCTGGTTTGCGTTTCAAAACCGCCGCTAACACTTAAATCCAGTTGTTCTGCACCTCTAAAAAGATTTCTCGTGGTTTGGGTTACCCTAACTTCCGATCCTACAAAGTTGTTAGATTTACTGGTTCCGGTAACAGAAAATGTAAGCGAATTTTTCTTTAAAGGCGTAAGGTAAATGTTAAGATCTAACTGATTGTTTTTAAAACTATCAACCGGTAAAAATTCTGCCCGCACATCCTGAAAGGCTCCTACATTTACCATCCTGTTTAAAGATTGATTATGGTCTTTACGGTTATACGGTTCGCCTTTTTGAAAGAAAACCAAACGATCAAATAACCGAGGCTTAAAGGTTTTCCTATCATCGTAGATATTAAAATCCTTATACTCCAGGGGTTTTAAACGTCTTAAAATGGTATCTCTTCTTAATGAATAGTTAGGGTAGATATTGATGTTTTTAATGGTATATGGTTTTAATGCAGCATCAGGAGCTATATCTTTAACTTTTATTGAAACATTAACCAGATTTTTGCCTATGGTACTATCCACCTGCATAATTAAATAATCAGGACTAAAGTAGAAATAACCACTTTCTTTTAAATCGTTATCAATTCTGATCCGTTCATTTTTATAAGTATCTAAATCATAAAAATCTCCAACTTTTAACAAGGTTTTAGCTTTGTTACTGTTAATGATTTTAGTCAGTACACCAGAATCTGGCGGGAAATTGACCTGATTAATTTTATAGCGCTGACCAGTATTGGCGGTGTAAATGGCTTTTCCTTTTCTATCTTTCACAACCGTATCACCTGTCACTTCTGCCTGAAGATATCCTTCACTCAAAAGATAACTGGTTAACACATCATTATTGTATTTTAATTTAACCTCACTTAAAAGCACTGGCGCTTCCCCTTTTTTTCTAATCCAGTTTCTTAAACCTCCTTTGGCTTTTTTGGGTTCGCCAGCAAAATTATAAATGGCCAGTTTTAATTTATTATTAGGCTTAGGCCGTGTTTTACCTTTTAAGTCTGCCTTTACTTGTTTTTCATCATCAATTTTGCCAGAAGAATCTGGATTAATTTTTACTTCAGCGCCGGTATATAAAATCTGCCCTGGTTTTAAAGATTTGGTACTGCTACAGCCCGCGTAAACTAAACAGGCCAATAGAAATAGGATAGGTCTAGTTAGTTTTCTCATTTTGTGCTTTCTGTTCAATGTTTCTCGTTCTTCTGTTTCTTTTCTTTTGGAATATTTCTCTGAATTTATTGTAATCCACAACCAGGGTAAATCCTAAACCTGTCTCAATAATTTGTCCCTGAACAATTACATCGTTCTGATTTCTTCTGTAAGCTCTTAACCTATATCTTCCATCTGCTGATAATGCATATTCCACATTTACATTTCCTGCAATATCTGTCGATTTTTCACCTGGTGCCTGCGGACCTTCCAGCGCAAAAGAACTTCCTACAGTTACCGTTAACCGATCGTTAAGTAGTTTTTTAGATAAGCCAACTTCAAGATCTGTTTTTTGCTGCATGGAGCCGGTAGAGTAATCTTCAGATGAATTCACCCCAAAATTAAGATCTACACCTTGAATTAAATCAGAAGTCAGGTTATTTAATTGCTCAGTTAAAAGTTTGCTCACACTAGAACGGGCTAGTGTAGAAACACCACCACCTCCACCAGCTAAACTCTCAAAAGGGTTATTAGCGATAAACCTATTCAGTGCCAATAGGGCAAATACCTGTTTGTTTAACTCACTTTCATTTCTGTTAACGTTAATTAATTTTGTATATACTTGCCCGCCTAAAGCATTGCGTTCATTCTCTGGCAAGTCTAATCTAAAGGAGATAATTGGCTTTAATAACTCACCTTTCATCATCAAATAAACCTGAAACGGTAATTTGGTTCTAGCTTCATAATAATCTGGCTGGTTGAGTAAATCAATAGGTGCAGCATTGACTTCATAAAGAGCAGTTAAATTTACATTTGCGGATGTAGGTTCACCTGTCCAAATAATGGTACTGCCTTTAACCAGTTTAAATTCCTTTTTACCTAACGGACCAACAGATAAATTATATGAACCATCAACTACCTCATAACGGCCGGTCATACTTATTTTTCCACTTGGGTCCATAGTGGCATTCAGGTTTGCATCACCTTTAATATTTAAAGCGTCGCCGTTTGAAGGATCTACCACTACATTAAGCTCCGCTTCCGGATCAATGGTGATGGCCGCAACAAGGTTAATTCCCTTCATCGAAGATTTATTAATGCTATCTACCTTGAGTGCTTTTTGTCCGTTAAAAGGAGGTGCATCTGCATCGATAAACTGAACTATCCCATCCTGATCAATAACAGATGGATCACTGGTAGGTAAGGCAAAGAAGAATCTGGTATCTTTATTTACCTTAATATTCATTTTCACATCAGGCTGATTCATGTCTCCCCGAACCTGGATATCGCTGGTTAGGAAAACCTTTCCATAAATCATATCATTATCAGCTGCAGTGGAGTTAATGGCCCTGAAATTATTCATCTTAATATCTAAACCAAAACGATAACTTCTGTAATCTTTAGTCATCACTTTTCCATTGATGGTTGCTTTCTGATTTAGCGAATCAATCATGGTAAAGTTATTAAAGCTAATGCCTTCATTGGTAAATGAAATCTTTTCATTAGGCATTCTGAAATAAGAGTTAACATAAGCTACATTAATCCCGGCATTATTAAAAGTAATGTCGCCTAAAACTTTAGGCGCAGTTAATTCACCTTTAACACTTAAGGCACCAGTAATGGTTCCGGTTCCATTTTTTAATTGCCCTGCAGATAAGCTTTCGATGTTTTTTAATTCTATTTTATCAATGTTTACGGTTAAATCAAGCGCACTTTTTGGAGCTGTGTAATAGAATCCATTTACCCTTAAATCGTGTACACCACTTAAAGCTACATTTACTTCATAAGCATTTTGCGTTGCGTTATTTACCGCCAGGCGTAGTGTACCCAGTTGGTCTTTTTGGTAGCGCAGCTGATCAATGGTTAGGTTCGCCTCGAATTTAGCTGTTGAAGCCAGATCTTTAACATTTGCTGTTCCATTTAAACGCCCGCCCACCAAAGTGGTATCCGTTTCTGCAAATTTTGTTAAGGTTTCTAACTGGAAATCTTTAAACTCAACCGATAGCGGTGCGTTGGGTTGTGTTGGATTACTGTTTATAGACAATGACTGACCGCTGTTACTAATCTGAAATTGATTTACCAATATGCCAGATGCACCAAATTGAATATAATTATCTTGTGATACCACCCATTTTTGGTAATCGAGTAATAACTTTTGCGGATCTAAAGTAAATTTAAAATCCTTATTAATGGATTGAAAATTTCCACCGATTACATATTTATCTTTACGCTGTCTATCACGGAGGAAAATATTAACACCTAAAATATTGCTTGCCGCATCACCACTTACTTCAGTATTAAAAAGTGAAACAGACGGACTTTGCAATGCTTTAACCGTTAAGGCATAATCTAGTTTATTGTTATCGTTATTAATGTTTATAAGTGTGGTGTCGATTTTAAAATCTCCATATACTACCTGTGGAAAGTTCCCTTTAATCTGCAAGCTGTCTTTTTGGGTATCAATTAACCCATAAAACTGCGATGGTTTGAAGACGGTCAACTCAGGTACGAATTGCTTCAATAATTTTGAATCGTAAACCTTAACAAAGAAACGCATTCGCTGATCGGGGATTTTAGTTACTTCTCCAAAAGCATAATATTTGTTAATTTCATTGATGATGGCATTGCTTACTTTCGTTAGCTGATATTTACCATCAATTTTTGCTGATAAAACTTCTGATTTGAGTGTCAGTTCATTTTCATTCTCCGTGCTTTTGGCCCGAACAGAAATGGTATCTACATTAATTTTTTGCTGATCTTTTACCAACTGTAAGCCTGTAACATCAACACTACCATTCAGGTAGTCTGCATCGGCGGTGGCCAAATCAACTTTTACAACGCCGGCAGCGCTTAATACTGTCGGACTAAATTTTAAGGCCTGTAAATTTAATTGCTTTAAGTTTAAATCTGCCTTTACAGCCGGGTATTTTCCAGCCAGGTTAACATTGGCGTTCAATGCAAAATTAGCATTGCTATCGGGCATGCTACTTTTAATGGCTACTTTTTGGTTGGCATATGTACCGGCAACATTTAGGTTGCGATAGGTATACTTGTTGTAGTAGGCATTTAAAACCCGTGCATTAAATTTTGCATTAATTTTTTTAGGATCAAGGCCAGTACCTGCAACATTAGCCTTCACCGTAACACGACCCAATTTAGGCTGCATTTTTAGCAATCTACCAACATTAAAATTATTCAGGCTGATATCTGCTTTATAGCTTTCTCTCCCTTTTGGTCCCTTCATTCCTGCAACTAAAATGGCACCACCCATATCCGTTTGGATATTCATATTGGTGTTGAAATCAGTCATAGATCCGGTAAATTTACCTCTGGCATTGATCACATTTGGAAGTTCAATAGATGGTGGAAGTGATTTTTTAGGTACTACCACCAGAATGTCGCTCTTTGTGATATAAAGTTTTTTAATATTCAGATCTAGAAAGGCCTTATTCACATCAGGTAAACCTTTAGCCGTACCATTAATGTCTATCTGTGTATTTTTTAATCCGCTGATTTGTAAAAGTGGAATGTTCAGGTTATTTAGATAGCCATTTACCTTTGCATTCAGTTTAATTTTTTCATTGCGGTAATTCGCCGGAATGGCGTCACTAAAATAGCCTGCATCCTTTAAACCTATGGTGGTGTTTTTGAAATTCAAGGCCAGTTTCACTTTTTCCGGATGTTTGGTTAAGTCATCCATTGAAGTAAAGTTAAGTTCCGTAGCATTTTCAACGGTTGTGTTTGGCGTTTTTAAAATAAAGTTGCTTAACTTAATCTGCTTATCATTGTATATGGCATTTCCTTTTAACTCATTTAATACAAATCCACTCTTCTCTTTTAATGATCCGTTTTTAACGGTTGCTTTAATCCCATCTGCACTATAGCTTACATCGCCAGCGCCAAAAGTTAATCCGCTAATTTTAAGGTGATTAAAATCCATCCCTTTAGGAGCAGCTTTTGCACCAAGGTTATCAAACTGAAAATTATTATCGGCTAAGCTGATATTTTTAATCATCAAGTCCAAAGGCGATTTTTCAGGAACAACGGTGTCTTTAACCTTTTTTAAATCATTGCTTGGTGCAGGTTTAAAAGCGAAAAGGATATTAGATTTATTTAATTTAGCATCTTCTACAGCATATTTGCTATTCGTTAGATCTACTTTTAAATTTACCAAACCCAATTCGTTTACATCAGCAACAGCTTTGGTTGTAGAGATCTGATCATCATAATTTACCTTAACATTATTAAAGGCAAAATTCTCCACTTCAATTAAAGGCAGTTTCCCTGATTCTTTTTGGCTGCTATCTACACTATTGGTAATATGTTGTACCAATTGCGTTAAAGGTTTTTGCTGAAGGTATTTAAGAGAAGTATTATTTAAGTTAAGCTCTTTAATTACATAATGTTGGTTGGCTAAATCAAATGTTTTTAATTTAGTTTTAAATGCACCTAAATAAAGCTTCACATCATTTCCGGCCACATCATCCCGATAGGTAATGCCAATATCTTCGAAGGAAACCTTATCAACAGAAAACTTGAGTGTTGATGTCGTATCCTGATCCACTTTTTTTTCTGGTTTTTTCTGGTCACTCATAAAAGCGTCAACCAGAAAAGAAAAATTAAACGTGGTATCGGGGTTAATGCGCTTTACATTTGCACGAATATTTTTTAACTCAATATTATTAATCTCAACTGTATTTTTTAGTAATTTAAAAAGGCTGATGTCTACTGCTAATTTTTCAGCATATAGTAGCGTATCTCCTTTGCGATCTTCGATATAAAATTTATTTAATACCACATCCTTTGGCAAAGCAATCTTGATGCTTTCCAAACTAACTTCGGTTTTAGTTTTGGTTTTAAGGTAGTTAATGGCCTTTCCTTTTACAAAATTTTGTACCGCAGGAATGTTTAGCGAGAGTGCGATACCGACAACCAGGATGATTATTGAAGCAATAACCCAAAGTAAAATTTTTAGACTTTTACGTACGTATTTATTCAAAGCAGATAGTGTTTGATGGTTTTTAAATGCTAAAAGCATACCACTAAAATTAATTTTAATGGCATATTTATAAATAATACAAAAAATAAACTAAATTGTTCACCCGCTACAAAAATTTAACATTAGCGGATTGATAATCAATTTAAATGAAATTATTAAATCTGAATATTAGTTTTGAGCAATATGCAGGCATTGGTGAGTTAAATGAACAAGATCAGCTACTTTGTAATAAAGCAGAACAGGCCTTAGCAAGTTCATATTCGCCTTACTCAAAATTTAGGGTAGGTACGGCAATCCGTTTAGCATCAGGAGAAACCATTCTTGGAAGTAACCAGGAAAATTTGGCGTATCCATCAGGATTATGTGCTGAGCGTGTTGCGCTATTTTCTATCGGATCTAATCAGCCCAATGCCATTATTGAAAGTATGGCGATCACAGCCCAAACTGATAACTTCAATATCACTAAACCCATTACCTCATGTGGTGGTTGTTTGCAGGTAATGGCAGAATTTGAACGTAAACAAGCAACACCAATTGAAGTGATTTTTTATTGCCTCAACGGCGAGATATTAAAAGTGCCAAGCGTAAAAAGCTTACTGCCTTTTTCTTTTGTAGAAGAAAGGTTGGAAAGATAAGACTTCATCAAAACCGCCAAACTTAATTTTTTATATCATTCCTTAAAATGTGAACTTTGAATGTGTATAACCTCTGTTCATTCGGTGAGATCATTTTTATTATATTTACGGCTGCCAATTTTGTAAATAGATGAGTGAAGAATTAGACCAAAACATAAACGAAGAACACAAGCATACGGTAACGCCAATTAATGGTTTATACGAAAATTGGTTTCTGGATTATGCGTCTTATGTGATCCTGGATCGTGCCGTTCCGCATATTCATGATGGTTTAAAACCTGTACAAAGGCGCATTATGCATTCATTGAAGGAGATGGATGACGGGCGTTTTAACAAGGCAGCTAATGTAATCGGAAATACCATGAAGTATCACCCACATGGTGATGCATCCATTGGTGATGCGATGGTACAAATTGGACAGAAAGATTTACTGATAGACATGCAGGGTAACTGGGGCGATCCCATTACCGGAGACAGCGCAGCGGCTCCACGTTACATTGAAGCCCGTTTGTCGAAATTTGCAAATGAGGTCGTTTTTAATCCCGATACTACCGAATGGCAATTAAGTTACGATGGGCGGAATAATGAACCAATTACTTTACCGGTTAAATTTCCCTTGTTATTGGCTCAAGGGGCAGAGGGTATTGCAGTAGGTTTGGCCACCAAGGTAATGCCACATAATTTCAACGAATTGCTTGATGCCTCGATTGAAGTGCTAAAAGATATTCGGCCAAATATTGTACCCGATTTCTTCACAGGAGGGATGGCTGATTTCTCCAATTATAATGAAGGGCAGCGAGGTGGAAAAATCAGGGTTAGGGCAAAAATTACAGAGAAGGACAAAAAAACCCTGGTGATTACTGAAGTTCCTTATAGTACCACAACCAGTTCGGTAATTGATAGTATTTTGGCAGCCAATGATAAGGGCAAAATCAAAATCAAGAAAATTGAAGACAGTACAGCAGCACATGTAGAAATTATTGTGCATCTCGCTCCTGGAATTTCGCCTGATGTAACCATTGATGCACTATATGCCTTTACAGCATGTGAAGTATCGATTTCGCCAAATACTTGTATCATTCAAGGAGATAAGCCACACTTTTTAAGTGTGAATGACATCCTTATTGAAAATACAAAACATACCAAAAGATTATTAAAACTGGAACTGGAGATTCGATTGCATGAATTGCAGGAGAAGATTTTCTTTAGTTCCTTACTCAAAATATTTATTCAGGAGGGGATGTATAAAAACCCTGAATATGAAAATTCCAGTAATTTCGATACCGTTGTTGAAGTATTACATTTACTTTTTGATCCTTTCAAACCCTCGCTTTACCGCGAAATTTTGCCAGAAGATTTTAAAAAGCTAATCGATAAACCGATGAGTAGCATCACACGTTTTGATGTGAAAAAGGCAGACGAGCAAATGAAAAATCTGGAAGATGAAATCAAGGTGGTTAAAAATCATTTAAAGCACCTTACTGATTATACCATCGCCTGGTTCCAGAAATTAAAGGATAAATACGGGAAAGGTAGAGAACGAAAGACTGAAATCCGCTTGTTTGATCGGGTGGAAGCATCGAAAGTGGCTTTGGCAAACGTGAAATTATATATGAATCGTGAAGACGGTTTCATTGGTACGGGTTTGCGTAAAGATGAGTTCATTGCCGATTGTTCCGATATTGATGAAGTGATTGTTTTCCGTGAAGATGGAAAGTGCATGATAACCAAAGTTGCAGATAAAACCTTTGTTGGAAAAGGAATTATCCATGCCCAGGTTTTTAAGAAAAACGACGAACGAACCATCTATAATATGATTTATAAAGATGGTGGCACCGGAGTAGCTTACATTAAACGTTTTGCAGTTGTTGGCGTAACCCGCGATAAGGAATACGATTTAACTAAAGGATCAAAGGGCTCGAAAGTTTTATATTTTACCGCCAATCCGAATGGTGAAGCCGAAATTATAAATGTTGCCCTGAAGCCGCATTCTAAATTGCGCAAGCTTCAGTTTGATCAGGATTTTGCTGAAGTAGCCATTAAAGGCCGTGGATCGCAGGGAAATATTATCTCTAAATATCCAGTTAAAAAAATCACCTTAAAAAGTAAAGGCGTTTCTACTCTGTCGGGTTTAAAAATCTGGTATGATGATTTATTAAAGCGTTTAAATGTAGATGGCAGAGGGAAGTATCTCGGTGAGTTTGATGGCGATGACCGAATTTTGCAGGTACATAAGGATGGTTATTATGAATTAAGCTCATTTGAATTGAGTAATCATTTTGATGACGGCTTAATTTTGATCGAGAAGTTTGACCCTGAAAAGGTTTTTGCTGCGGTTCACTTTGAAGGTAAAGCACAAAATTATTTCATCAAACGTTTTGTTTTTGAATTGCAGTCTATTGGGAGAAAAACCATTTTTATAAGTGAGGAACAAAAATCTAAATTGTTGTTTTTAACTGCCCATCCGGCTGCGAAGGTTATTGTTGATGTGCTTAAAGGTAAAACGCAAATTCCAGAGACATTAGATTTGATGCTTGCTGAATTAATTGATGTAAAAGGCTTAAAGGCAAATGGTAACCGTTTATCACCACATGATGTGCAAAAAGTAGTGCTGGAGGAGCCCGAAGTTGAGGTAGAAGAAACGGATGGAAATGAACCTGAGGGAGAAGATGAGGATTTAAATGAAGCGGAAACTGCTGAAGAAGTTATTGCTAAACTTGTTTCAATTGAGGAACCTGAAGTAATTGAAAAGGTTGCAGAAACGCCAGTTGTGGAACAACCTAAACCGAAATTTGAACGCAAGATAGTTCCTGCTGTTGAAGAGAAAGTAGTAGAGGAAGAAAAGCCGGTAATCAAACAACCAGCTCCGAAACCTATAGAAATTAAAGAGGAAGAAACCCAGACAGAAGAAAAAACTATTGAAGAAGAGGTAGTAGAAAAACAAAAACCTGATGCTGCGAAGGAAGAGAAACCTAAACTTAAAGAAAAACCAAAGGCAGAAGAAAAACCAGCAAAAAAAGTAGATTTCGAAATCACTAATCCCAATGATATTGAAATTGATGACAAAGGTCAATTGGGACTTTTTTAAACTATAAGTTGTTGTTGCTGACGTATTAAGCAGTCTTAGTGCAATCACTATATACACCAACTGAAAGCAAATACACATGAATTGATCGATAATATTGGCTGGTTGGTGTATCACCAACCAGTATTATTTACACACAAAAGCATCATCAGTCATTTAAAAAAAAAACGTTATTTCTGATATGACAAATAAGAACTGTCGTCATTGCGAGGTACGAAGCAATCTTAATGTTATCTCTATCTGCAATAACCTATCAGTTTATTGTCTCCCCAACCAGTAAGTTGAAATATAATACTAATGGTAAATTCGACTACTTAACTTTCAAAAGAATTGGTGGGTCAGGCAATCCTCCGCCAGTTGAGAACCTAAAACAATAGTATCTTTCAATTACATATCTTTCAATTTAAAAACTATATTTGCCTTACTCAAAGGGGTGCTGGTGGCTTTGCAATTTCTGTTGCAACCTATTGGCTGAGATTACACCCAAAAGAGGTAGAAGGTATAAGGCTGAAAGGTAGATGGTTTCAAACACTCTACCTTAAAACCTCCAATATTCTGTCTCACAATACCTGATCCGGATAATGCCGGCGTAGGGAAGGAGGTTAAATTCAAACACTGTTTCGCCCTGAAAACAGTTTTCAATTATTTTTTATCTGTCGTGAGGCAAAATTATTGCAAATGAATTTTCAGGAGTGGTTTAGGCTTTTTCAACAACAAATTTTAGATACCTCAATTATAGAATGGCTAGCCGTTGGCTTCGGCGTTTCTGAGGTTTTACTTGCCAAAAAAAATAACATCTGGTTGTATCCTACTGGAATCATTTCCATTCTATTATCCATGTTTCTATTGCTAAACGTAAAGCTCTATGCAGAAATGCTGCTCAGTATTTATTATTTAGTGATGAGTGTTTATGGATGGGTGATTTGGAAAAAACGCAAAATTGATGGTGAAAACCAGGTATCGTGGAGTACCAGCCAGGAGTTATTAATTGCAGTACTTATTGCTGTAGTTGGTTTCTTTGTATTATATTTTGCATTAAGACATCACACTGATTCTGACGTACCGCTTCTGGATGCCTTTGTGTCGTCAACTGCATGGGCAGGAATGTGGCTGCTGGCAAAACGTAAAATTGAAAACTGGATTTTCCTGAATATCTCTAATATAGTGGCCATTCCTTTATTATTCCATAAAAAGCTACCACTTATGGCATGTTTAACTACGTTCTTATTTGTAGTGGCCATATTTGGATTTATAGATTGGAAAAAAATTATTAATGTGAGAAAACCGCAAACGGTTTAACAGATCATTCAATTCTCAAATAGAATTAAATGATCTGTTAATCTGCTGTTAAAAACACACATATGCAAAATACATCAATAAAAAACTGGAAAGAAATAGTAGGAAAATTTTCAGCAGTATCTGAAGGCTTAGGTGCTTTACATCCCGAAATACTGGAACTTGCTTATCAGGAAAAATGGTTTAAACTTTTTGTGCCAGAAATTTATGGAGGTGCAGGAAAGAAATTACCTGAAATTTTAAGGTTAGAAGAGGAATTGGCAGAGGCTGACGGAAGCTTAGGATGGACAGTTACACTTTGTGCAGGCGCAGCCTGGTTTGCAGGATTTTTAGATCAAAGATTGGCGGAAGAAATTTTTGCCGAAAGGGAAGTTTGTTTCGCCGGAAGTGGTGCTGTTGGAGGAACAGCAATTAAATTGGAAAACGGTTACCTCATTAATGGTTATTGGAAATATGCCAGTGGTGCTTTGCATGCAACTATTTTTACAGCAAACTGTACTATAAAGCAAATGGATGGTACTGATGTTTTAGATGAAGATGGAAATCCTGAAGTCATGTCTTTTATCCTTAAGAAAGAAGAAGTTGAAATTCTATCTGGCTGGTCATATTTTGGATTGATTGCAACAGGAAGCCATGCATTCGAAGCAAAGGATTTACTCGTCCCGCTAAATAGAACCTTTAAGATAAATAACGATATTAAAGTAGCTGATCAAGGCTTTGATTATCCATTTTTACAACTGGCAGAAACAACTTTAGCTGTAAATAGTCTGGGAATGAGCAGGCATTTTATCAGATTGGCAGATGATGCGTTTTTTGCACGTTCAGGGATACAACGATATAGTGAAGAACAGGTTGCTTTTTTTACTTCAGAGTTAAATGGTTGCAAAGCCGAAGTTGAATCATTAAGAGATCAATTTTATACCGCCTTTGATCAATCATGGGATCAACTTATTCAAAATGGTTCGATAGAAGAAGATCAATTGCAAATGGTTAGCCTTACAAGCAGGAAACTGGCCCATGCTTGCCGAAGAGCTGCAGATTCACTTTTCCACTATTGCGGACTGGAAGCAGCTAAAAAGGAATCTGAAATTAACAGGGTTTGGCGAGATATTCATACTGCTAGTCAGCATGCACTACTCACTTTTGAAAATTAATAATGGATATAATTTTCAGTTTGATTTAGACCCTAAAAAAATGAATATAAAAAAAGAGGCTGTATCATAAATCAAATTCAAAATTCAAAAACAGAATTTAATTTTGAACATCCTTTATCAAGAATCAAATGGTAATAAAAAACGGCAACTTTTGAATCGAAAATCGCCGTTTTTTATTTAATTCTAGACAGCTTTAAAATTTAATTTGGCAGCTGAATGCCAAAAATCACTTATGATACAGCCTCTTAATCTTTTTACTGATACTGAATGTAGATCGGTTTCGGTGTAAGTTTCAACAACTCTTCCGGAGTCATTAATCGTTTAGGCTCTTTTTTCAAATCATTTTTATAAAAAAGCTTGAAACCTGTAAACTGTACAGGTTCGCCATAAACGAAATGGCGATAAGTACCTTTCTTTAATTCTGGCTCACCCCATCCATCCATATGTATAACCACCTGTACTTCCGGACGTAATTTAATGTTTGCAGAATTGGTTACCATTTTCTTCGTAAAACGGTGCAAGACAAATACTTTCGGAGGCAAATTATATTCTTTAACTAGATCAGCAAGGTATCCGGTTACATAGTTGACGTCAGCAGCATCATAAGTTCCGATTTTTTTACCAGGAAGAGAACCATCTTTCATCGAAAATTCAGGGTCAATTCCTAAATGAACGTATGGTAATTGAAGGTATTTGGCAATATGTGGAAGTTCATCTTTTATTGTGCTCAATGCCACCTGTAAATCAAGGAAAACAATGGTATTAGGTTGCATTTTTGCGATGGTCAATACAGAATCAATCTGTTTGTTTCCCATCCGGTTGATGTATTTTTTATCCTTTCCAGGTGTTCCACTTGCTACTGCAGCAATGTAATGCAAACCCGGTTGAACAGGTGTAGACGGATCAGCCTTTTCCCAATGTTTAACTTCAGCATTTAGGCGTTGCCACATCTCTTTTGGTGCATATTCACCTAAAGCACCCATTTTTTTAGAGTGAAGGTTTCCGTAATAAACAACAATCCTTTTAAATGGTAAAATGGCGCCCGCTAGTGGAATAGGTTGATTTTTAACCGGCCACTTGCCTGTTGTATCGCCATTAGCAAGCTTTTTAATAAGAGAATCATATAATTTTGGATCAACAGGCTTCATTACATTGGCTGTTGAATCTGTTTTCTTTTTAGTAGTATCGGATGCGTTTTGGCTACTAGCATTGCTGCTTTTGCCATCTGAATTGCAGTTTGCAAATAAACTGATTGCCGCAAAACCGAGAATAATCGTGCCTGCTAATTTGGGGAATTTCATAGATAATATAATAGGTTATTTAGTGTTGCAGTTTTTACAACTGGCTTTTAAGTGGAAAAGATATGGAAATTTGCTGAATTAAAACAAATAAATTATACGTTACAGAATTTACCAAAAACACCCAAAGGTAGTTTTATACCTGCAGTAGCTTGTAAGTATAACTCGCCTGTTTCTAAGTTTTGAACACTTGGATAAGAGGTACGGATTAAGTTTTCTACAATTACAGATGAAAATCCTAATGAATAGGTATTTAAAATTAAGAAATGTTCCTCTTCATCTAAAAGTTGAACTACATCTTGCATCATTTCTTGGATATGATCTTCCAGTTTCCACTTTTCACCATTTGGACCATGTCCGTAAGCTGGCGGATCTAAAATAATGCCGTTATATTTTTTGCCTCTTTTTAGTTCTTTCTTAACAAACTTCAAAGCATCTTCGACCATCCAACGGGTATTTTTCAATCCGGAAAGTTCCTGGTTTTCATTGGCCCAGGTTACCACTTGCTTAATCGAATCAACATGGGTGGTTTCCGCACCAGCAGCATTTGCAATTAAAGAGGCAGCACCTGTGTACGCAAATAGATTTAAAACCTTCGGTTGGGAAGTTTTAAATTTTTTGATGGAAGAGGAAATGAAATCCCAGTTAACAGCTTGTTCAGGGAACACACCAACGTGTTTAAAAGAAGTTAAGCCTAAGCGAAGTTTAATGGCCACTTCGTTATTTTTATATTCCACATGCCAGCGATCTGGTATGGATTGATTTTTTTTAACCCACTCTCCTGACGTTGCAGACCTACCTCTGAACGTGATGTTAGCTGTTTTTTTCCATTCCGTTTCTGATAATGTTTTTTTCCATACGGCCTGTGGTTCAGGACGGATCAGAATTACATTTCCAAAACGTTCTAATTTTTCAAAATCCCCGCAGTCAATCAGTTCATAATCTTTCCAATGCGTTGGGGCCAATAATTGTATCATGTATTCAGTAACTTTAAATTTGGATAATTTCTAATGTATTGATCATCGGAGATAACGGTTAAATCATTAGCAACTGCTTGTGAGATAATAAGTCGATCAAAAGGGTCTTTGTGAATTAAAGGAAGAGTTAAATACACTTTAAAATCATACTCATTTGGTTGAAGAATTTCTATATTATATTGGAGAAGCAAAGCATAAATTGATGTGATATTATCCTTTAACTTAAGTTTGCCAATATTAATTTTAATTACGATTTCCCAAATACTCGCCATGCTAAAATAGATTTTCTGATTCGGGTTGTTAATGAGATTGATGGTTTTCTGAGGAATTTGCGGATCACCATTAATAAAATACAAAAATATATGTGTATCTAATAAGAAACGCATTTACATATATTCTTTAAGGTCATCTAATGGTTCATTAAAATCATCAGAAATATAAAGTATTGTACCCTTAGCTGCTCCATATAAGCTTTTGGGCTCTTCAACAACATTGTTATTATCAGTTGTTTCCTGATAAAAGCTTTTAGAATGTTTAGCTTTCAAAAAATCAATAAAATCTTCTACCTCATTTACCATATTTTCTGGTAAGGTTTTCAACTTGTTAATGATATTTTTAGTAGCTGTAGTCATATAGACAAATATAAGAATTTTCTTAAAACTTGTCTTTCGCAGCTTTCATAAAGCGACTTGCAAACACAAAATCATTCAACTCTTTAATATCTGTATGCGCAATTTCCTTATTACTACCTTCCCAAAATTTCTTACCTTCGTGCAAGAATAAAATATAATCCCCAATCCCCATCACAGAGTTCATATCATGGGTAACAACAATCGTTGTGGTTTTAAACTCCTCGGTTAACTCCTGAATCAACTCATCAATTACAATTGACGTTTTAGGATCCAAGCCAGAGTTAGGTTCATCACAAAATAAATATTTAGGATTCATTGAAATGGCACGGGCTATACCCACACGTTTCTTCATTCCGCCTGAAAGTTCTGCCGGAAACAATTTGTTTTTGCCAGCCAGATTAACCCGTTCCAAACAAAAATTTACCCGTTCAAGCTTTTCTTTTCTGGTTTGATCCGTAAACATATTCAGCGGAAACATAATATTATCCTCTACCGTCATACTGTCAAATAAGGCAGAACCTTGAAAAAGCATTCCAATTTCTTTACGAACTTCGATTCTTTGTTCGTAAGTCATTGGTGTAAAATCGCGTCCATCATATAAAACTGAACCAGAATCAGGTTGATGCAAGCCCACCATACATTTTAATAACGTGGTTTTGCCTGAGCCTGAGCCACCTATAATTAAGTTGGTAACACCTTCTTCAAACTTTCCAGAAATGCCTTTTAAAACGTCATTTCCAGAAAATGATTTATATATATCTTTAACTTCGATCATTATAATAACAATTGGGTAACTAAATAATCGCAAACAAGAATAGAGATACAGCTAATTACAACTGCCCTAGTACTGGCCTGTGAAACTTCTAAAGCCCCGCCACGAACATAAAAACCTTCATATGCCGGAACTGATGTAATGATGAAACCAAAAACAAAAGCCTTTACCAAAGCAACCACAATGGTATAAGGATTAAAGTCTGTTGTAATGCCCTGAAGATATTCTGCCGGAGTAACTGCACCTGATAGTGAACCACCTAAATAACCTCCTGAGATACTTAAAAACATAGAGATGATTACCAGCATAGGTACCATAGTAATGCCTGAGATGATTTTTGGAAGAATTAAATAACCTGGAGCATTAATGCCCATAATTTCCAGTGCATCAATTTGTTCGGTTACCCGCATGGAGCCAATTTCCGAAGAAATAGCAGAGCCGATTTTCCCGGCCAGTACAATTGCGCTGATGGTTGGACTTAATTCCAGAATACTCGAATCTCTGTTTACCGAACCGATAATGGTTTTAGGTATAAAATCACTCACCAGCTGGAAAGCAATCTGAAGGGTCATTACTGCGCCAATAAACGTAGAAATGATGGCAATAAGCCCAAGAGAGCCGACGCCTACATAATCCATTTGCTTGGCAATTTCCTTCAAATATATTTTTAGTTTTTCCGGCCTTCTGAATACAGATTTGAGTAGCAGGATGTATCTCCCGAAATTGGTAAAATTCATTCCGTATGTATTGCTTAATTTAAATGATTATTATATTACTACAAAGAAACGATAAAAAAGTTGTCGGTCTTTGATAATTCAAAAAATATTCGTGGTTTTGATTATTAATATGGTTTTTTGTTAACAAAAATATAAACCATAAGAAATGAAAGCAGTAATTACGGGTGCAACAAAAGGTATTGGCAGGGCAATAGCTGTTAAACTCCGGGCAACAGGGTACGATTTAGCATTGGTAGCCAGAAGTTCGCTTGATTTAGATGAACTGCAGGAAGAACTTGCATTGCCAGATCGAATGATTAAAACTTATCAGGTAGATTGTTCCATTAAAGAAGAGGTTTATCAATTTCTTCATCAGGTAAAAAATGAATTTGGTGATATAGATGTTCTAGTTAATAATGTAGGCATTTATATGCCGGGTAGTTTGTTAGATGAAACCGATGAAGTTTTCGAAGAACAGCAGGCACTAAACGTAAATGCAGCTTATTATATTAGTAAATTTTTCGGGAAAGAAATGCGTTCGAAGCGTTCTGGGCATATTTTCAACATCTGTTCGGTAGCGAGTAAAACTCCTGTAGAAAATGGTGGAAGTTATAGTGTAACAAAATCAGCGATGTTAAGTCTTAATCATGTATTGCGGCAAGAGTTAGCACCACACCATGTTAAAGTAACAGCCTTTTTGCCGGGTTCAACAAAAACAGCTTCTTGGGAAGGAACAACTATACCTGATGAGAAATTTGTGCAGCCCGCTGATATTGCAGAAACACTTTATACTATTTTAACGCTGAGTAAAGGAGTTAATGTTGATGAGGTTTTAATCACTCCGCTGGATTTTTAAACATAAAATAAACAGCATTATGGAAAAGAAGCTTTTTAGAAACGAACACGATAAGATGATTGCCGGGGTAGCTTCAGGACTTGCAGACTACATGCAGGTAGAGGTTACCATAATCAGATTATTATTTGTATTGTCTACCATTTTTATGGCTGGGGCCGGCCTGATCGCTTATATCATCATGTGGGCAATTGTTCCGGTTAACAATGATCCTGCTTTTAGATTTTCAAAGTTTAACGATTATTTCAATAAGAATAATCCAAATAGTGTACCATTTGGTAATCCTCCTCCATTTACCGGACCAGTAGGCAATGGAAATGCGAATTGGACACAACCTGTAAATGAAGGTGCTCAAAAAACTGCTTTTGAAACCCAACCAGATTTCAGCAAGTTTAATAAGCCTAATGATACCGGGCGTACAGTTGCCGGTTTAGTAATGCTCGTAATTGGCTGTTTCTTTTTAATGCGGGAAATGGATTTTATCCCGGATTGGTTTACCATTAGAAACTTGTTTAAGTTTATGTGGCCTTTAATTTTTATTGCATTAGGAATCAGCATTATTGCTAAATCAAAAAGAAAAAATGATTGGCAGGCTTTTCAGCAACAACAAAAAACTGCTGAAGAAGATAAAAAGGCATACTTTTCAGAAACTGTTGTAACAGCTGAAGAACCAACACCTCAAGAGTCTAAAGATAATATAACAACTAACCCTCCTCAATTATAAATTTTATGAAATTAGATAGATTAATTTGGGGTATTTTACTGCTTTTTATAGGTGGTGTACTTCTACTCGAAAACTTTGGGATTATCAATTTTTACTGGCGTAATGTCTGGGGTTTCTGGCCAATATTCCTGATCATTGGTGGACTGAATATTTTGTTTAACAGAAATAGTTCTCAAACAGGCAGTATCATATCTATTGCAGTATTGGTAGTTGCATTATCATTTCTCTTTATCAGAGGACAACAAGTTCCTGAGCATGGTTCATGGTGGGGTAGAAATTTCAAGAAGGATATAGATATTAATATCGACCATGATAATGATAACGATGATGACGATGAAAATGATGGGGATACTGTCGCCGTCAAAGAATTTAAATTATCAGAGCCCTTTGTTGCAACAGATAATACGAAGAAAACGATTTTGAATATTTCTGGAGGAGGCATTTCATTTAATCTAAAAGGCGAAACCTCCGAACTGATTGCTGCAAATATTAAAGGGAAAAACGGTAATTTTTCGTTAAAAAAAGCCACAACAGACACGGCGACCGTACTTACTTTTCAATTGAATGATAAGCGAAAAAAATGGAACTTTAGTAACGGATCAAACGACGTTGACTTTAATTTAAACAAAGCTGCCAATTGGGACATTTTAATGAAACTAGGCGCGGGTGCGGCAGATATGGATTTTCAGGATTACAAAGTCAGGACATTCCGTTTCGATGGGGGGGCAGCAGCGCTGGATATTAAATTTGGGGAATTATTGCCAATTACTGATGTGATTGTAAAATCAGGGGTGGCAGACGTTAAGATTAAAGTTCCTGTTAACTCAGGTTGCAGAATAAAAACGCAAACTGGCTTATCTGCAAAAGATTTTGAAGGATTTGAAAAAATGAGTGATGGACTTTACGAAACTTCGAATTATAAAACATCCACGCACAAAATTTTTATCAATTTAGACGGTGGATTAAGTAACTTTGAGGTGAGCAGATACTAAAAAGGTTGAAGGTTTGAGGGTGGAAGGTTTAAGGCTATACATGGTCTGGCCTTTAAAAACTTTGATCCTAAAATCTCAAAATCCAATGAATCCTGATAAAGAATATACAGTTGTAATTAGTGGTAAGCCACATGGCCCTTATGTTTTATCTGAGCTAGAGGGATTAAACATAACTCCGAATACCTTCATTCGCAAACCTGGAATGGATGATTATAAAGAAGCTCACGCAATTCCCGAATTGCGTGAGCTCCTTGGTTTCAAATATCAAAAGACCGCACCGCAATATTTTGCAGCTTTTGACCAAAGGCTATTAGCTTCCGTGATTGATCATTTCATTATTTTCGGTTTCTACACCATTATCATTTTAACCAGCTATATTTTTATTCAGGGGAAAGATGAAAGGATTATGGCTTTTTTGGCGCCATTTCCTATTATTTTTATCATCAAATTAATGTATGGTGTTTTTGCAGAATCATCATTAAAGCAAGCCACTATTGGTAAAAGAATGCTGAATATTAAGGTGACAGATTTGGAAGGAAGCAAGATAACCACAGGTCGTTCCATGGCTCGCAATTTTTCTAAAATCTTATCTGTAATTCCTGTTTTTTTTGGCTATCTGTATTGCTTTCTTAATAAAAAAAATCAATGCTGGCACGACATTACTGCTGATACTTTGGTGATAAAAGATAGGTTGATATAGAGAAGACTAAGCTCTTTTTGCGTCAGATTTATAGCAAAAATAGCTAAAATTGCTATAAATTAATAGCAAAATCGGCGAAAATTGCTTCTAATTTATAGCAAAATCAACTTGTGCTATTCCAAATATTTTAACAATCCATCAATTTAAGAATTAAACATTTAGCTTATCTTTGCAGTCACATGGAAAATTTATCGGTAAAGCATGAGCTAGGTGGAGGATATTGCAACAGTTTAACGCAGTATTCCAGGTTTTTAACCCGCGAAGTTAATATCGGAGATATTGCTTTGGGCGGTCATAATCCCATTCGTATCCAATCGATGACAACAACCGATACCATGGATACCATAGGAACGGTAGAGCAAACCATTCGCATGGTAGAATCCGGCTGTGAATATGTTCGTATTACCGCACCAAGTATCAAAGAAGCTGAAAATTTAGCTAATATTAAAAAGGAATTACGTTTCCGAGGCTATGATGTTCCACTGATTGCTGATATTCACTTTACGCCAAATGCAGCTGAAATGGCTGCAAGAATTGTAGAGAAGGTGAGGGTAAATCCAGGTAATTATGCTGATAAAAAGAAGTTTGAAAATCTGGAATATACTCAGGATGCTTATACTGCTGAATTAGAAAGAATCAATAAAAAATTTATCCCACTCATAAAAATCTGTAAAGAATACGGTACAGCCATGCGCATCGGAACCAACCATGGTTCCCTGTCTGACCGGATTATGAGTCATTATGGGGATACACCAAGAGGAATGGTGGAATCTGCTATGGAATTTATCCGCATGTGCGAGGCCGAAAATTATTATAATCTGGTTATCTCTATGAAAGCCAGCAATACGCAGGTAATGGTTCAGGCTTATCGTTTGCTGGTTGAAACCATGGTGAAAGAAGGCATGAATTATCCTTTACACCTGGGTGTAACAGAGGCCGGCGATGGGGAAGATGGCCGAATTAAGTCTGCTGTAGGAATTGGTACTTTGCTGGAAGATGGTTTGGGCGATACCATCCGTGTATCCTTAACAGAAGACCCTGAATTTGAAGCACCGGTTGCAAAAGCTTTGGCTGATCGGTATGTGAAAAGGAGTTTGGAATTTGAAGTTCGGAGCTCGGAGTCGCCGATTATACTCTCAACTCCTAACACTCAACTTCCAACTTACTCTCCATACGCTTATTCAAGAAGAATTACACAATCAGTTCAGCACATTGGTGATCATCATCATCCCCTGGTGATGGTAGATGTTTCAAAGGAAAACCTGAAAGATCCTTACTTTTTGAGTTCGGTTGGCTATAATTACAGTGCAGGTTTAGATAAATATAACTTAGCCGATCAGGCATGTGACCTGGCTTTTCTTGGCGACAACTTGCCTTCATTTTCTTTCCCTGGAAATTTAAAGCAGGTTTATAACTATCATACATGGCTAAATCTTCGTGATAAAAACAATTGTCACCCTCTATTTTCTTTAGAAGAATTTAGCACGGCAGAAGTAAAGGATGCGTTTTTGAATTTCGTGAGGATTGATGCGAGCCAACTAACCACTTTAACAACTGCATCACTGAATAATGTGGTACTCATTCTCGAAACATCCGCTAAGCATGGAATGGCAGAACAAAGAGCATTTTTTGTTGCTTTGCAGGAAAAGAATATCCAAATTCCGGTAATCATTAGAAGAAGTTACGAAAATTTAGATGCAGATACATTAATGCTTTATGCTGCAACAGATTTTGGAGCACTATTTACCGATGGTTTTGGTGATGGAATCTGGATAGATGCGAAAGGTCAGGATTTAGCATTAATTAACTCAACCAGCTTTGGTATTTTGCAGGCCACACGTACACGCATCAGTAAAACTGAATATATTTCCTGCCCAAGTTGCGGCAGAACACTTTTTGATTTACAGGAAACAACCCAGTTGATCCGTTCCCGTACCGATCATTTGAAAGGTCTTAAGATTGGAATTATGGGGTGCATTGTGAACGGCCCGGGTGAAATGGCTGATGCTGATTATGGATATGTTGGTACAGGACCTGATAAAATTACGCTATATCGCGGTCAGGAAGTGGTGAAGAAAAATGTGACAACTGCTTTTGCCTTAGATGAACTGATCGAAATTATTAAAAATGATGGCAATTGGGTAGAGAAAGTTTAGTGCCATTGTTTGCCAGGATGAAGCAATTTCTTTTTCTTTAATTTACTTGTTGCTCACCCACCTAAATTGTTCATCAAATCAATAATGTTTTTAACAGTTTTTGTTATGGCGAGGCACGAAGCAATCTCTTTACTTAAACCACATCATGAATACAATTGCTGCAATCAAATAAAATAAATTCCTTAATAATTAAAAAAATGGTGAGCTATTAGCTATAGATAATGTATTATTATAATAAGTAATATTGAATCACAGCTATTAATAAACTTACAATAAACCTTAAAATACGCTCATGAATCTGTTTGAATTTCATTTTATATTTAGTGAGCTTAGAAGACTTTTAACAGCGCAAGGTTTAACAGGAGGAGCGTTGATTTATAGTTATTTCCTGCTTGGTTTAATAGGTGTTACACTTTTTCTATTTATTACGATTTTTGTTACACGACAGGTTTTTATTGGCGTAGTAAAAAGTGCAAAAACTAAATCTGATTGGCAGCAGGCCCTATATGAATTTCGTGTTTTTAGAGCCTTTGCCCTGATATTTGGTGCTTATATTATCTACAATGCCGTTCCGTATGTTTTTATTGATTTTAAAAACTGGTATTTCTACGCCATTATTTTTTCTAAAATTTATGTAGTGTTGGCTACCATGTTTGCCATTAACGCCTTTTTAAATGCGTTGGTTTCTGTAATGGAATCATCACGAAAATATGCTGATAAACCCATTAGAAGTTATAAACAGGTAGCCAAAATTATCATCTACATTTTCGGTTTTGTGCTGATTTTATCCATTATACTTAACCAGTCGCTTTTATACATTTTTGGAGGATTTGGAGCGGTTACAGCTGTTTTTATTTTAGTATTTCGCGATCCAATTTTAGGCTTTGTGGCTTCAGTGCAAATGAGTGCAATTGATTTGGTTCGTGTTGGCGATTGGATTACCGTAGAAAAATATGGTGCTGATGGAGAAGTAACCGAGATCAATTTAACCACTATTAAAGTAAGAAATTGGGATAAAACAGTTACCATAGTACCGAGTTATGCCATTGTAAGTGAATCATTTAAAAATTGGAGGGCAATGGAAGAAAGCGAGGGTAGGAGGATTAAACGCCACATTAATATAAAGATATCTAGTATTAAATTTTGTGATGATGATTTGATCAGCCGTTTACAAAGCATTGATTTTTTAAAAGATTATCTCAAAGAAACACAATTACAGATTGAGCAATTCAATGCCGAAAATACGGTAAATCCAAATAATTTGGTGAATGGCCGTCATATGACGAATATTGGAACTTTTAGAATTTATGCTGAAAAGTATTTAGAAAGTAATCCATCCATCAACACTGATTTAACTTTTATGGTTCGCCAGTTACAGGCCACTGAAAATGGGCTGCCTATTGAAATTTACGTTTTTTCAAAAGAAAAAGGTTTAAAGAAATTTGAAGAAGTTGCTGCTGATATTTTCGATCACCTTTTGGCTGCGGTGCCATACTTTGACCTCGAAATTTTTCAAAGCCCAAGTGGCAGCGACATGCGTGGATTTGTTGGAAGGGGAAACGATTAAGCATCTATTTCCCCATACTTATTATTCTTCTTTTAGAAAGGTTAAACACCTTTCGCAAACCTTAAATAAAAGTGGTGGTAAGGTATCGTTTTCATAAGGATGAGATGCACCATACACATGGTTAGCATCTTCAATTTTCACCAGTCTGCTATTCGGATTGGCATCTGCTAATTTTTGTGCATGCTCAAAAGGAACATTTACATCATCATTACCCTGAACAATTAACCACGGAATATTGATCCGTTTCGCAGCCTCAATAATGTTAAATGTTTGAGTATTTTGCTCAAAATCTTCAAGTAAAGTAACATTAAGCGGCATTTGTTCTTTCGTTCTCGCATTCGTGACAAAGATTTTACCAGTTTTTTTCCATTCTGCTTCCTGTTCCTTTTTCCAAAGGCTATTGAAACTCGAAATAGCACTCCAGGTGATGAGCTTATTAATTCGTACATCAGTAGCAGCTTCAATAATGGCTAATCCACCTCCTCTACTATGGCCAATTAAATTAACTTCGGTTTCACTTCCATAAGCTTTGGTTATAAAATCGAGTACTGCATTTACATCAAAAAGCTCTTTAGAAATGGTATTGCTGGCAAAGGCTTCCATATCAGTAACATCTACAGGATGATCTGTAGGTACGCCACTGTGCGATAAATTAAATTTAACATACCTGTATCCATTGCTGGCAAAATATCGGGACACCAGGTTATGTGCACCCCAATCTTTAAACCCTTTAAAGCCATGAACAAAAAGTACAATCGGGGTATTTGGGTTCTTATCATCAAAAGTGATGTCACCGATAATTAGTTTTCCATCTGAACCACTTAAGCTAAAATCATTTTGTATAATCATCATTTAAGGAATTGGTGTATTAGATAAACTTACTAAATCTGATTTTGTTGTGAAGTTTTATGCTGATACCATTACCTTTTATGGTTAGATGAAATGATGAACGTTAAATTTCTATCATTTGCCCTAATCTCGATAATAATACCAGGCCCAACCAATTAATAATATTTGAAACGGCAATCTAACCCAGGCGATAAGGGGTGTTACTAAAATTTTGCCAAGCTGAAAGGGTGCGATTTGAATCATGTATATATGTGCAGGTAAGAATGCAATTAACATTAAAATAATGAGTAAGGCAGCCATTTTTTTTGTTCTTGAAAAAAGCAGCATTATTCCCAAAACAATTTCCATCAGGCCAGATAGATAAATTAAAAACACATGAGCTGGCAACCATTTTGGCATAATAGTAAGATAGCCAGGTGTTGATATAAAATGATTAATCCCTGCCAGAATGTATAAGAGCCCATATATCCAGAGGAAAGTTTTAAAAACGATATTGCGATTGTCAGTATTATGCATTTATTTAAAACCGTTCTAAATTGACGTAAATTACAGATGAATGACGGTGACATGCATGATGCATGCTACTTTTGTGTCCCGATAATAGTTAACAACGGAAGCACTTGGAATATTTAAAAGTAATAGCTTTTACGCATCACCACATCGACCTGAAATCTTTAGGGAAATTAGTTATTTGTGACCAAAGTTTAGATAGCAGGTTGAAGAATATTCAAACTGAACTTCCCGTTAGCGAAATTTTTTACATTGGAACCTGTAACCGTGTAGAGTTCGTTTTTCTCACTAAAGAGAAAACCGACAAAGAATTTGTTACCCGGTTTCTTACTGTACTGGACATGGGTTTGCCTCCGGAGTTTATGGAGCGTTTCCTTGATAATGTTACCGTTTACGAAAACGAAGAAGCTTTCAATCATCTTTTAAGAACGTCATGCTCATTAGAAAGTTTGGTTGTTGGTGAAAAAGAAATCCTTGCCCAAATACGTAAAGCTTATGAAAACTGCCGTGACGCAGGTTTTACCGGTGATTACATGCGTATGATTATGGAAAGGGTAGTAAAAACAGCTAAAGAGGTTTATACACATACCAACATTTCAAAAAATCCGGTTTCTGTGGTTTCTCTTGCTTATCGTAAGCTTAAAGAATTAAACATGTGTGGCAATTCACGTGTATTAATCATTGGAGCAGGTGAAACCAACCAGAATATTGCAAAATATCTTAACAAACATAAATACTCAAACTTTTCTATTTTTAATCGTACGCTATCAAAGGCAGAAACCTTAGCTGGCGAATTAAATGGGAAAGCTTATCATTTAGAAGCTTTAGAAAATTTTACCGAAGGTTTTGATGTGATCATCACCTGTACAGGTTCTACTGATGCAATTATTAACGAAGCGCTTTATGCTAAGTTACTAAACGGTGATACAGGTAAAAAGGTAATTGTAGATTTAGCGATTCCAAATGATGTTGCTCCAGCTGTTATTCACAACAATCCGGTTCATTATATTGAAGTAGAATCTTTAAAAGAAGTTGCCCGTAAAAATATTCAGGAACGTTATAGTGAATTGGTTCACGCTGAAGAAATTATAAGCAACAACATTGCCGAGTTCTTCACGGTTTTAAAGCAGCGTAGGATTGAATTGGCCATGCAGGATGTTCCTCGTAAGATTAAAGAAATCAAAAATACAGCACTTAATGGCGTGTTCGCTGATGAAATTAGTCAGATGGACGAAGCCTCCCGTGAAGTTTTAGAGCGTGTAATGAATTACATGGAAAAAAAATGCATAAGCGTTCCAATGATTATGGCCAAAGAAATTTTGGTTAAAGAATCTTAGTTTAACCGCAAAGAACGCTAAGTTAGGCTTTATCTCTTTTAGGTTTACTAGTAGTGAGTAAGTTTTAGATGCATTGCTCTTCGATTAAAGCTTATACTTTCTTACATTCCTTATCTGGTCAAGCTAATTCTTTTACTTACATTTTAAATCATAGTTTCTTAAGGCTTGTTGACATAAATAAAAAACAACTATCCGTTACTAAGACCTCTTCCCACGATTTAAATTGTACTACTTTCATCTCAATCTCCCTTCTCTGTAACCTCACTGTCTCATTTTTAAACAATTTATAGATTCAAGCAGTATTTACCTTAAATTTGCTCCTCATTAAATGTTTATAGTGAAGAAATTAACCATCGGAACACGCGGTAGCGAACTCGCTTTATGGCAGGCTAATCATATTCAAAATGAGTTAGCAGCAATTGGAATAGAAGCTGATATTAAAATCATCAAAACACAGGGCGATAAAATCCTGAATTTGAGATTGGATAAATTAGAAGGAAAAGGTTTTTTTACCAAAGAATTGGAAGAAGAGCTCCTGGCTGGTACAATCGATCTGGCCGTTCACTGCCTTAAAGATTTGCCTACCAACCATCCTGCGGGCTTAACTATAGCTGCCATTCCTCCTCGCGAGGAAGCTACTGAGTATCTATTAATTTTAAAAGATTGCATAGATGTATCGCAGAAACTTTCTCTTAAAAAAGGTGCAATGGTGGGTACTTCATCAAATAGAAGAAAAGCACAGTTATTAGGGTTACGGTCTGATTTAGAAATTGAAGATTTACGGGGAAATGTACCTACACGTATCCAAAAATTAAGGGATGAAAACTATGATGCCATTATGCTTGCTAAAGCCGGTATTAAACGTTTGGGCTTAGATGTAAGCGAATTTCATGTAGAAGAATTAGCCCCTACAGAATTTGTTCCGGCACCAGCGCAGGGTGCTTTAGCCATACAAATTAGAGAAAACGATAGTGAACTTTATGATGCACTTCAAACACTGCATGATCCTTTAACTGCTGAAGAAGTTGGTGTAGAACGTAAAGTTTTGAATTTGTTTGAAGGGGGATGCCATATGCCTTTAGGCTGCTACTGTAAAGAAGAAGATGGTGCCTTTGAAGTGTGGACATCAAAAGCTGAAACTGCAGATGATTTTCCAGAACGTTTATTTTTACGTGCAGATACCACCGAAGGTTTAGCCGAAAAAATTGTAGCAAAGTTTAGTAAAGAAAGAAAGAAACCATCTAAAGTTTTTATCTCACGTGAAATAGGTGAACATAGTTATTTTCGTAAAGCACTAGAAAGTAAGGATATTGAAATTGAAGGCCGCTCATTAATTCGTACTTTTCCTATTGTAACGGTTTTAGACCAGTTTATTTTAAAAAATATCGATTGGATTTTCTTTAGCAGCCGGAATAGTGTAGAATATTTCTTCAATCTTAAACCACTTTTACCCAAGAAAACACAATTTGGTGTGGTAGGTAGAGGTTCCGAAGATGCCTTGCGTAAGTTTGCTCACTTTGCAGATTTTGTAGGGGAAAGTGGCGATATCACCGAGGTTGCTGAAGATTTTGCAAAGCTGGTTTCAGGAAAAAATATTCTATTTCCAAGGGCGCAGGATTCATTGCAGTCTATCCAAAAATCTTTGCCAGCTGACGCTAAAATTATTGATTTACCCATTTACGAAACAGTAATTGAAGAAAACATCGACCAGAGTTATGCTGATGTGTTAATTTTTACCAGTCCATCCAATGTGGATGCTTATTTTGCTGATAATCTACTTGAACCCGGGCAACAAGTGATTGCCATTGGTAATTCGACGGGTAAAAAGTTTGATGAGATGGGTGTAAAATATGCCTTGCCTTATTCGCCAGATGAAATTGGATTGGCAGAGGCCGTTTTTGGAATAGAAATTAAATAGACGAGCTGAAAGGCGAAAGTTTAAAGCGAAATGAGCAGTCACTTCGTCATTGCGAGGCACGAAGCAATCTTAAATTAAAAAGAAAAGCAGGTTTATGAAATACTAATTTCATAAACTTTGGGGAATATCCTCCTTTGGAGGGGGCAGGAGGAGGATTTAAGTTGAAACACAAACCAAGTTATCTAAACCCGCTGAAGTGGAAATACTTTTTGTTGCAGCAACCCTGAATAAACTGTCATTCGGAGGCACGAAGCATCTGTTTCATAGGTTGCAGATACTTCGAACCTCAGCATGACAGAATATAAAAATATAACATCAGGTCTCAACACTTGATAATAATTACTTGATTTTAAAAAAATGTTACATCGTCCGAGAAGATTAAGAAAGAACCCGTTGGTGAGAGAGATGGTAGCCGAAACCCGACTATCGAAAGATATGTTTGTGTACCCATATTTTGTGGTGCCTGGAACGAATGTTACACATGCGATTGATGCCATGCCTGGTGTAAACCATTATTCGGTTGATACATTGGTTAAAGATGTGGAAGCAGGAATGAAAAAAGGTTTGAATAAAATCATGCTCTTTGGTGTCGGCGATGAAAAATCAGATGATGCGAAGTCTGCCTATCACGATCATTCTCTGGTGCCAACAGCAGTTCGTGAATTGAAAAAACAATTTGGTGATGATTTATATGTGGTTACCGATGTATGCGTTTGTTCTTATACCACTCATGGGCATTGCGGAATTCTGGAAAACGATTATGTTCAAAATGATAAAACCGTAGATGTGATTGCCAAAATGGCTTTAGCGCATGCAGAAGCTGGTGCAGATATGTTCGCACCATCTGATATGATGGATGGTAGAATTGAAGCGATGCGAAATTTGCTGGATGAAAATGGTTTTGTAAATGCGGCTATTATGAGTCATGCTACAAAATTTGCTTCGGCTTATTATGGCCCGTTTAGAGAGGCTGCAGATTGTGCCCCGAGCAAAGGAGATCGAAAAGCTTATCAAATGGATTTTAGAAATCCCTTAGAAGCTTTGCGTGAAGCGCAATTGGATGAACAGGAAGGGGCCGATGTGCTGATGGTAAAACCCGGATTGGCTTATCTGGATATTATTCAGCGATTAAAACAAGATACCAATTTGCCTATTGCTGTTTATAATGTATCTGGAGAATACGCTATGGTTAAAGCTGCTGCAGAGCGTGGCTGGATTGACGAACAAAAAGTAGTAATGGAAACGATGCATGCCTTTGCAAGAGCTGGTGCAAGCATAATTACTACTTATCATATTAAGGATATTTTAAATAACGATTGGATGTAATTTGAGCTGAAAGCTTAAAGCCAAAAGACTAAAGCGGCTATTTAGCGCTTTACTTTTTGCTTTAGTCTTTCAGCTTTTAGCTTAAAAAAAATGTTAGATTCATTAAAAAAAATGTTTTCTGGTAATGAGGCCGATATTCCGGTCAATACCGGTAGTAAACCAGATATTTCGAGAGTAAAATCTGCGGAGTTGTATGAGAAGTCTAAAACTTATTTTCCAGGTGGAGTAAACTCTCCGGTAAGGGCTTTTAAGTCGGTTTATGGTACACCACTTTTTATTGAAAAAGGAGATGGCTGCTATATCTGGGATGCAGATGGTAACCAATTTATTGATTTTTGTGGAAGTTGGGGGCCTTTAATTTTAGGCCATAACCATCCAAAAATTCGTGAAAAAGTTACTGAAGTAATGCAGAACGGGATGAGCTTTGGCGCACCAACAGCTTTGGAAAATGAGTTGGCTGAACTAATTATTAAAAACAATCGATTTGTAGAAAAAATTCGCTTTACCAGTTCGGGTACAGAAGCAGTGATGTCGGCTATTCGTTTGGCCAGAGGATTTACTGGGAGAGACAAAATCATCAAATTCGAAGGTTGCTATCACGGTCACAGCGATTCATTATTAGTGAAGGCAGGTTCCGGTTTGGTTACTTTTGGTGAAACATCATCTGCAGGTGTTCCAAAATCTTTCGCTGAAGAAACCATTGTAATCCCATTAAATGACAAAAATGCTATCGAACAAGCTTTCAGTCAGTTTAAAGCTCAGGTAGCTGCTGTAATTATAGAAGGTATTCCGGCAAATAATGGCCTGATCATGCAGGATGAAGAATATATCAAATTCTTACGTAAAATTTGTACAGATAACAATTCGCTGCTCATTTTTGATGAAGTAATTACTGGTTTCAGGGTTGGTTTTGAAGGTGCAGCTGCGCACTATGGCATTACACCGGATATTGTAACTTATGGTAAAATTATTGGTGGAGGTTTGCCAGTAGGGATGTATGGTGCATCTGCTGAAATTATGGGGCATATTTCTCCTGATGGAGGTGTTTATCAGGCAGGTACTTTATCGGGCAATCCTGTGGCGATGGCGGCGGGTATTGCAACTTTAACAGAATTAAATAAATCTGGTTTCTACAAAGATTTAAATAATAAAACACAAGATTTTGTGGCCAGCATTCAGAGATTTGCTACAGCCAGAAACTATAAATTTAAAGTGTTCACTGTGGGCTCTATCTTTTGGTTTGCCTTTACAGAGAAAGATAAAATTCAATCAGCAGATGATATTGATGCTCAAAGCATGGATAAATTTAAGGTTATGCACCGTGAATTGCTCAATAGAGGAATTTACTTAGGCCCGTCGGGTTATGAGGTTGGTTTCGTATCTGCAGCACACACTAAAATAGAATTAGAGAAAGCGAAGAGAGCGATCTTTGAAGCTTTGGATTTAGTATTTAAGAAATAAATATAAATACCTGTAAGATTTTTAAAATCTTATAGGTATCTTAAAATTAACTATAAATTAAGTCCATTTTGGCTCGGGTATGAAGAAATCAATTATCATTTTTTACGCATTACTGCTGTACGCATTAATTCAGCTCATTTCCTGGGGTACGTTAGTGGTGCGTTTGCAGCCTAGTCGTATGACGATGATTATGGGAGAGGGTTCTGTTTTTCTTTTTTTATTGTGCATTGGTGGCTATTTTCTGCATCAATCACTGAAACGGGAAGACAAACTCCGGGAGCAACAGCAGAACTTTCTAATGTCGATTACGCATGAATTAAAATCTCCACTTGCCGCGATAAAACTTTCTATCCAAACCATTGTTAAAAGAGATCTGGATAAAGCCCGTCAGGTTTCTTTGTTAAATAATTCATTAAAGGATATTGAGCGGTTAGATGATTTGGTTGAAAATATGCTATTGGCTACTAAAATTGAAAATCGTTCCTATAGCTTTCCAAAGGAAGAATTTAATTTCTCTGAATTGGTTTATAAAATTACAGATAGGCTGCAGGTTCATTCATGTGGTAATGAGCAACTGATTAACGCTCAAATTCAGCCAAATTTGCAGATTATGGGTGACAAGTTTGCCTTATCGTCAGTAGTAACAAATTTGATTGAAAATGCAGTTAAATATTCAAGTCCTTGTGATGAGATAAATGTGGCTTTAGATAAAGTGGATGGACATTTGAGATTAAGTGTTACAGATAAAGGTCCGGGCATTTCAGATGCAGAAAAAATGTTGATATTTGATAAGTTTTACAGAGTTGGTAATGAGAATGTCAGGAAAGCGAAAGGAACAGGTTTAGGCTTGTTTATTGTGAAAGAGGTTTTACAATACCATGATGCAGATATTACAGTAAAAGACAATCTGCCTCGAGGAAGTATTTTTGAAGTAACATTTAGTTAATCTCAATTATGTCACAAAAATTAAGAATTCTATTGGTAGAAGACGAGGATCACTTGTTAGATGCTATCAAATTAAACCTCGAACTGGAGGGTTATAAAGTTCACGCCGTTAAAGATGGCAAAACTGCTCTTAAAGTTTTTAAAGAAGAGCGTTTCAATCTCATTGTATTAGATGTTATGCTTCCCGAAATGGATGGTTTCCAGGTTTGTGAAACTATTCGTTTAGAAAATGCTGAAGTTCCGATTATGTTTCTAACGGCTAAAAACACTTCAGAAGACCGTGTTTTAGGTTTGAAAAAAGGAGCTGATGATTATTTAGTTAAACCATTCAACTTAGAAGAATTAATTCTTCGTGTGGGTATTTTAGTTAAACGCAGTTTAAAATCGGATGATTTAAAAGAGCTAAATTCTTATAAAATCGGCGATAAAACGATCTACTTTAATTCCTTCGAATTGAAAAATGATGATGGTACCATTACACCATTAACCAAAAAAGAAACCATGTTGTTAAAGCTTTTAATTGAGCGTAAAAATGATGCCGTTTCGCGTGAGCAGATTTTAGAAACCGTTTGGAATTATGATGTTTATCCATCAACCAGAACAATTGATAACTTTATCTTAACGTTCCGTAAGTATTTCGAACCAGACCAAAAGAATCCGGTTTATTTTCATTCGATTCGAGGCGTAGGTTATAAATTTACCGATATTCATTAATGTATAACAGTCTCGGCAGGTATGCACTGATGGCTGTTTTCTTGCTGGCTACATTGGTTTGTATTTTTTATACTCAATACGAACTGGCAGCAGTGGCTGGCTTTCTTTTTCTTTTTGTCATTTGGAGTCACTTTAGACATAGTTCAGTCTTAATGGCTTCTAAATATTTTAAAAATAATGATTTTGTAAAAGCTAAACTGATGTTAGCTGAAGTACCAAATCCAGAAAGATTATCGAAAAACAGAAGGGGCTATTATGAATTTATGCAAGGCAATATAGCCTTGAAGGAAGAAGATTACGAAAAGGCGGAATATCATTTTCAGCTGGCTAGTCGTTTCCCGGTTGGTGGTAAAAACCAAAAAGGTTATGTTTTAATCCATCTTGCAAATCTGGCCTTAAGAAAAAAGGATAAGGAAAAAGCAGAAGCATATACAAAATTAGCGAAGGAGTTGGCTGAATCAGCACGCTCAAAGGATATTATTGTTAAGATAGAAAAGGAAATCAGTAAATTATAATATAAATATTGTCATTTTGAACAACGAAGCACCAGTTTAGGAATAAAAAGGCACTTCGTTTTTTTTTTATTTATAGATTTGCACATTAAAAATTTTTTTCCATTCGTCATCCTGAATTTAGTTCTGGATCTAATTATAGAGAAAGATGCTGAAATAAATTCAGGATGACGGTTATTGGAATACCAACTAGAAATCATGAAGAATAATTTATTTTTAGACGCTGCATTTTCAAAACAGACAGAACGCCCACCAGTATGGATGATGCGCCAGGCAGGTCGTTTTATGCCACAATATTGGGAGATCAAAAACAAATACTCTTTTTTAGAGATGTGTAAAACCCCTGAAATTGCAGCAGATGTAACCATGTTGCCTGTGGATTTATTGGGTATTGATGCAGCGATTTTATTCTGTGATATTTTAGTAACTGGCGAGGCTATGGGTGGCGATTTAAGTTTCACTCAAGGTATCGGCCCTAAGTTTGCAAACCCGGTACGCAATGCCCAAGACATTGAAAATTTAAATGTGAATTGCCTGGACGAATTACAATATGTAGCCGATGCGATTAAAGTAATTCAACAGCGTTTAGATGGAAATATACCACTAATTGGTTTTGCAGGCGCACCTTTTACAGTAATGAGTTACTTAATTGAAGGTGGTTCTTCTAGAGATTTTAAATTAACAAAGCTTTTTATACACAACCAACCAGAATTAGCGCATAAGCTTTTAGCTAAAATTGCTAAAGTAACGGCAGATTATCTGAACCTGCAGATTGCTGCGGGTGTTAATGCCGTTCAGATTTTCGACAGCTGGGCGCTTGCTTTGTCCTGGAACGATTATCAGGAGTTTTCGCATCGTTATATTCAGGAAATCATTGCTAACTTAAACAGAAAAGATATTCCAGTAATTTCTTTTTGTAAAGGAAGTTCTGTTTTTGCACCAATTATGGCAGAAGCTAAGCCTGATGTGATTTCTGTAGACTGGAATGCAGATTTATTGAATATCAAGAATGCTTTGCCTGCTGGTATCGCGGTTCAGGGAAATTTAGATCCACATATTTTATATGCAGATCAATCAGTAATTAAAACTCAAATTCATAAACTGTTCGAACGCATGCGTGGAACTGAAGGCTTTATCTTCAATTTAGGCCATGGTATTATGCCAGACATTCCTTTTGATAATGTGAAGTATGCGATTGAGGTAGTAAAGGAATTTAGATATTAAAGCCCTAAATTCCCTAAAGTAGGCTTTGAACGGCGGGTATAAATTGTTATATTTAAATATGGAAACACTTATTATAAATATTCCTGAAAAAAAAAGTGAGTTAGTTAAACAGCTACTAAAAGAGCTTGGTGTTACTTTTAAAAGAGAAAATTCTGATAATTCTAATCCTGTTCCTAATTCAATTACATTAAAAACTATTAACGATGCTCATAATGGTATTGGAATAGGTGAACCGATTACAGATATAAAAACCTATATCGACTCATTATAATGTTTGTTTTAAAACCAACTAATCAATTTGATAAGGATGTTAGGTTAATGAAAAAGCGTTCAACAAAGAATGCTGATTTCATTAAAGATTTTTTATTTAAATTAGAAATTGATGGAGCTGTTGGAATTGAAAAGAAATATCACCCTCATAAATTAATTGGAAATTATAACGATAATTGGGAGGCTCATATTAAACCTGATTTGTTAATCATTTGGTTTGAAGTAACGAAAGAAAGAGAAATAATCTTATTAAGAGTTGGAACACATTCTGATTTATTTTAAATCAAACATTTATTTCTTCAACGTCTAATGATAGAAACCCTACAGCCATATTATTACTACTTCGTTGCTGTACACATTGTGTTTGTAATCAGCTGGATGGCAGGTCTGTTCTATATTTTAAGCCTTTTTATTTACCATACCGAAGCGAATGATAAGCCAGAACCTGAAAAGAGTATTCTCCTTCAGCAGTTTACCAAAATGGAGGCTACGCTGTGGAAGATCATTTGCGCTCCGGCAATGATTATTTCTGTTGTGGCAGGTATCTCAATGCTAACATTACATCCAATGCTATTACAAATGCCTTGGATGCAGGTTAAACTCAGCTTTGTACTCGGATTACTAATCTACCATTTCATTTGCCAGAATATTGTTAAGCAGCTTAAAAATAATCAATTTAAAATGAGCAGTTTTCAGTTACGCTTGTGGCGGGAATTGGCAACCATTTTTATGATTGCAATTGTATTTGTTGTAATCCTTAAAAGTGCAATCAATTGGATTTATGGTTTGATTGGTATTATGGGCATGGCTATGGCAATTATGATTGCGGTTAAGCTCTATAAAAATTATAGATTAAAAAGTAAATAAACTTTCTTTAAGACCTAAGCTTGAAGAAAGTTTATTTAAATGTATTAGCCTCTTACAATATAGCTAATTATATTAAGTACTATCCCAATCCCAAAACCTATTAACGCCAGGTTACAGGCTGATTTCGCAGCTACAGGTTCAGTATCTTTTTTGACGAAGTAAATAATAGCACCTGCTAAAGGGATACAGAATGAAAGGATTTTCATTCCAGTACTTAAATCTTCGTTAGATTGATTATTAAACGGATTAAACTGTGGGTCTTTTTGAGTGTTAAATGGATCGTTTTCTGACATGATGTTTTTAATTTTAGATAGAGATTATTATAATAAATGATATAAAAATTTAAAAGATACAACAATATAATAGGCAATAAAATCACTTATCCCAGCTAATCCTAAGCCAGCAAATATTCCTGTTATAAATCTAAGTATGTTATTGCTTTCCCGATTACAATAAGCCTGAGTAAGTCCATCTATTGTAGTGGGCATAATAGCCAATAGCGCAAAAAGAATATTTATTTTTATAAAAAATATAATAGGTATAAAAATAGCATAGCCAACATATATCCCAGTACATCTGGCACATAGTGGAAACTGTTTTCCCTTAAAAAAAAATGATCTTTCCGGTAGCCGATGGCAATCAACAAATTCTAACTTCGTCATATTTTCTATCAATAATAGAAAAAAATATTTATTATCAATAATCTAATCTGTCTAAAGTAAAATAAATTATATTAATACTTCAACTCCTTCAGCATTACAAAAACTATCCTAAATTTGAGCGATAAAATCCAAGCACATGTTTACAAACCCAGGTTTGAAAAAGGCCTTACTCTTTCTAACTTTTTCATTTATATCCTATTTCGCATCAGCACAGTTCAATCAATCGGCTATTGAAAACAGAATCCGTCCTGATAGCAGTTTAACTAACGAGGTTCACTTTAACTTTTATAATTTTAATTACGTTCGGAACTACGAGTACACTAACGATTTCCATGATGGTTATACCCTTTACGGAACCCAGTTGCAACCACAGATAGTTTATTATGCACATCCTAATCTGGCCATCACCGCAGGAGCGTTTATTAGAAAAGATTTTGGGCGTAATGGCGTAACAGATGCCAAGCCTTTATTTAGCCTAAAATATCATAAAAGAAATTTAACCCTGATTTTTGGAAGTTTAGAAGGAGGAATTCAACATAAATATATAGAGCCACTTTACGATTTCGAAAGGACAATCACTACGCCAATTGAATACGGAACGCAGTTATTGGTAGAAAGAAAAAAATTTAGTTTAGATGCCTGGATTGCCTGGCAAAAAATGATTTACACTGGCGAAGCTGCAAAGGAAGAAATTATTGGAGGTTTATCTACCGAAACGTTTTTATTGAAAACCGATGATTGGAAATTGAGTATTCCAGCTCAGTTCTTAGCTTTTCACCAAGGCGGGCAAATAGATGTGTTAAAGGAAATTCCTATTAGTACCATATTTAACGGTGCAACAGGTTTAAAGCTGCATAAAGATATTAATACGAATATCAAGCAAGTTTATACGGATAATTATATTGCAGTATATAAGGATTTCTCTCCCACTAAAAGAAGAGCTTATGAAGGCGGTTTCGGATTGTGGCTAAATGCTGGTGTAGAAAGTAAATGGGGCAGCTTAGTAGCATCTTATTGGAAAGGAAATAATTTTATTTCAATTAAGGGTATGCCTTTATATGAATCCGTTTCCAGTAACTTATATACCAACGGTTTAAAGCAAAGCGGAAGAAATATCATTTCGTTACGTTATGCCTATCAAAAAGAATTGATTCCACATCTATATCTTGATGTTCGTTTTGAACCACACATTGATTTGGATCATACTGATAAACAGTTGCAGTTTAATCACTCATTTTTCTTAACCTACAAGCAGGATTTTAAATTGTTTAAGGTGAAAAAATAAGTTTAAAATATTTTATTGAAATATTTTACTTCCAAACCTCATATGTTTTTAAAACCTATGAGGTTTGTTGTTTATATATAAAAAAATTAAAGTAATATCTTTCTGATAATCAGCTAATATTACTTTAATTTTAACTTTATTTAACTTTTTTACTCCTCTCATGCAACCATTGTTTGTAATCTGCCATCTACTCTATACAAACACACAATGAAATTGACGCGAAGCTATACGATAAATGATTTGATGGAAGGCTGCAAAGCTGGCGACCGGAAGATGCAGGAGCTGCTTTATAAGCAAACAGCGTCGAAAATGTTAGCCGTTTGTATGCGCTACGCCAGAGATAGAATGGAAGCTGAGGATGTATTGCAGATGGGGTACATTAAAATTTTCCAGAAGATTAAGGAGTACAGAGGCGATGGTTCTTTCGAGGGCTGGATTAGAAGGGTGATGGTGAACACGGCCATAGAAAGCTACCGCAAAAATTTACGCAGCCTCAATGTGGTAGAGATAGACGAAGCTTATGAGCAACCCTCAACCGGATTTGATTTTGGTACGCTCGGCATGCAGGATTTAATGAAAGTGATACAAAAATTAGCAGATGGCTACCGAATGGTTTTCAATATGTACGTGATTGAAGGGTATTCACATAAGGAAATTGGCGAAACGCTTGGCATCTCAGAAGGAGCCAGTAAATCTCAGTTATCAAGAGCCAGAGCAATATTAAAGGAAGAAATTATAAAAATGGAGGGATTTGGTTATGCAACCTATACAGGATAAGGATTTTGATCAGTTATTTAAAAATGCTTTCGAAGATGCCGAAATTATTCCATCCCGTAACTTATGGAGTAGCATTGAAAGTGAAATAGAACCAAAGAAAAAAAGGATTATACCTATTTACTGGTTATCTGCGGCAGCAGTTTTACTAATTGTTGCGGCCGGGGTTTTGGTTTATCAGCAACAACAAGTTAAGCCAAAGCAGTTTGCAAATCATGTTGAACCTCAAAAAGCTAAGCCAATTATAGAAACATCACCAGTAAGTGATTCTTCAAAAAAGATAACACCAGCAGTTAGAAAAGTAGAGCAAATTCTACCTTCTACAACACAACATGTTGAGGCAATAGCAAAAACGGCGGTAAAAGAAAAAGTTCGTTCTTTAGGAAGCCAAAAACAGGTCACTGCGCCAGAAATGCAAAAGCAGGAAATTATGACTGCGAAGGTTGAAGAACCTAAAAAAGATATTAAAGCTAAAATTGATGAGGCGATTTTACAAACGAAAGAAGAAACGGTTTTAGCGTCTAATGGAAATACTTTGTCAACTGATGAAGTAGTGGGTGAGCCAGATCATACCGAAAATAAAGGTATTCGTAACGTTGGCGATGTGGTTAACCTTATTATGAATAAGATGGATAAAAGAAAGGATAAATTGATTCAATTCAGAACTGATGATGATGATTCTTCCATATCTGCAGTAAACATCGGACCTTTTAGAATTGGTAAGAAAAATAGAAAATAGTCAGTATCTAAATCTGATGCGCTAATCATAAATAAATATTTGAAATAAACACACACAAAATATGAAAAATCTAATTTTTACAACACTTTTGGTAAGCGGACTTGCCAGCGTTATGGCTCCAGGTGCATTTGCACAACAAGATACCGTGGTGAAAGATACCGTGATTAAGAAGAAAGCAAAATATACGATAAACATTGGTGGAGGAAGCCTGGTGACAAAAAATACAGATTCTTTAGATAAAGTTAAAAAAGGTCGTTTTGTTGGCGGTATAACCTTTACCAGAGTGGATTTAGGTTTCTCCAGATTAATTGATAATGGTAGCTTCAATTTATCACCTACTAACGAATTTTTAGATTACAAAGGTGGTAAAACAAGTACATTCTCTTTTGATATTTTGCAGTTCGGCTATCGTTTCAATTCGAACTTTAAAGTTTATGTAGCTGGTGGTTTTGATTGGACTTTGATTCGCTTAAGAGATAATATTACCATTCAGAAAAACCAACCTACTCTAGCTTATGTGAACGAGAATATTGCTTTCTCAAAAAATCGCTTCTCTAGCAGCTATGTGCATATTCCGTTGAATTTTGAATTACGTACGAAAGAAAATAATAAAGGGAAAAGGTTCTACTTTATTTTAGGCCCAGAGATAAGTTTCTTATTGAATGGAAAAATAAAACAAATCAGTGATGAACGTGGCAAGGAAAAGCAATATGATAATTACCACTTCCAGTCGGTACGTTACGGTGGAACATTTAGGTTAGGTTATGGTGGCTTTGGCTTATTTACCAAATACTATTTTAACGATATGTTTAATACAACAGCACAGGCTAGTTTAAAGAACATGAGCTTTGGCGTAACCTTTGGCTTAAATTAATTCTTAAATCATCAGAAAGGATTCTTGATAAACACAACACACAAGTTAAATCCTGTTTCGGTTAGGCGAAGCAGGATTTTTTGTTTTACGAACCAACTACAACATCTTGTGGCAATAAAAGTGGTATAGAGCTAAATTTAAAATCTTTCGGATTCCTGGTGATAATTGCATCTATACATTGATGAGATTTTGCACTAAAATATTGAATGGCATCTTCAAAATCTTTAAAATCAGAATTTATGGCTTCGTTTATAACTTCTTTAGTTACATCGACTGGAGTGATGTATTTATTTAACCCTTTTAAAATTTCAATTGTTTCTGCATGAGAGCTTGCTTTTTTAACAATATAATAAATGTTCCAATAAGAGAGGCTTGAAATGAAAAGGTTAATCTTACCATTTTCTGCTAAACTAAAAAGACGAGCGCTAGCATTCAAAAATGGTGCTCGTGCAGTAACTACGTCAATAACTATATTAGTATCAAGAAATAGATTAGTCATTTGAGACATATTTTTCAGTTAAATATTCATCTCTAATTTTTTTATAATCAAAATCTTTAGGAAGTTTTACAGAACCAATTAAGTTTTTTAATGATGGAGAAAATTCTTCATCATTCTTTTTCTCAATTTTTGTTACAGCTTTAAGGTAGTTTTCTACAACCGCAGACAAACTTCTCCCTTGCATTTCTGCATAAGCCTTTGCCCGTTTAATAACAGACTCATCTATTGTTAATGTTAGTTTAGTATTCATAATCTTCTAATTGTTGACGTCAAGATGTATTGATATAAAGATACATTGATATATTTACACGTGCAAATTTAATAAAAGTGCACGTGTGATATTCTTTCGTTTTAAGTTTTAGTCTTTCTGCTTTAAGCTTTATCTTTACCTCTGTGAGCGATACCATCATTAGCGTAAGAAATTTAACCAAACAATACCAGGCAGATCAGGCTGGCGGAATTAAAAACATCAGTTTTGATATCAATAGGGGCGGTGTTGTAGCCATTATTGGTGAAAGCGGAAGTGGTAAATCAACTTTATTAAAATCGATTTATGGTTTGTTGAAAACTGATCAGGGCGAAATCCTTTTTAACAACGAACGTGTTAAAGGGCCAGATGAACAACTCATTCCCGGGCACAAGCAAATGAAAATGGTTACCCAGGATTTCTCTTTGAATATCTATGCTAAGGTTTATGATAATATTGCCTCACAATTATCCAACACTGATCTCAAAACCAAGGCTGAAAAAACTTTGGGTATTATGGAACACCTTCGGATTCTTCCCTTACAAAACAAGAAGATTATTGAACTCAGTGGGGGCGAACAACAACGTGTGGCGATTGCTAAAGCTATGGTTTCTGATACAAAGGTGTTGTTATTGGATGAACCTTTTAGTCAGGTGGATGCCTTGTTGAAGAACCAGTTAAGGGCGGATATTAAACGTGTTGCTGCTGAAACTGGTGTTACCGTAATCCTCGTTTCTCATGATCCGGCTGACGGCTTATTTCTGGCCGATCAGCTATTAATTGTACGTAATGGTGAACTTTTACAAACCGGTAAGCCATCAGAAATTTATCAAAAACCTAAACACATTTATACAGCGCAGATTTTGGGCAATGCAGTGGTACTATCTCGTGGTGATGCAGAAAAAATCGGACTGAAAACATTTGCTGCTTCAGTGGTATTTTATCCGGAATGGGCAGAAATTTCTGGCAATTGGAGTAGCAGACGTTTTGAAGTGAAAGACGTTTATTACAAAGGTTTTTATGATGAATTATTATTGGAAAGAAATGGCGTAGCTGTAAGGGCTATACAACTGAATAGAGGTGAGCATAAAAAAAACGACCACGTTCAGCTGAACATTAGTCGTTTTTTAGAGTTTTAAGAAAATATTAAGTTACATTTTCTGCTGCAACTAAAGTAATTTTAATTCTTACTTTGGTGTTAGGTTTTAATGGATCAACAGTTTGAGTATCTGAATTTTGTACTTCTAAAAGAATTCCGCCTGAATAAACTGTATAGCTGTAAGATTGTAGGTTATATACAAATGGTAAAGCCGAATAACTAGTAAAACTCCCACTAGAATTAGGATAAGATATTGCAACAATAGTTCCTTCATTATCAATATGAAAGTTATCTATTTCTTTTAAATCTGTTATTTTATCAAGCTGAACTGTATAAGTATTTCTATCAGTTGATAATTGCCAATCGCTTGGAAGGACATCAACAATAATGGTTTTATTAGTTGGGTTCTGAACAAGTGTTTCTTTCTTGCAAGATGCCAAACCTAGTGTGGCAATGCAAAGCATTAGGATAGTAAGTTTTTTCATGTTGATTTTGTTTATTTGTGTGTGTTTGATTCTCTTAATACAAAACAACTGCCAAAAATTCTGAATCACACAATGTGGATTAATAATTGTTTATCCGATATCACACAACAAAGAAATTTGAATTAATTCCTGTATCATGAGAATATTTTTTAGGGTTTTACCATGGTTGATTTTGCTGGTAGCCGGCTATTTTTTTATCTCAAAAAAGTTCAGCATTAGCACTTCTGTTGAAAGTAAACATCAGCTTCTGGTAGAGAAAATAGAGGCTATTGGCAAGCTGGAGCTGGTTCGCTATCAAATTAGCGATGTACTGGAGCACAAAAACAAAACAGATTTTTTGCCTGAAGCCAGTGTTTTACTTATTGTAAAAGCAGAAGCCGTTGGCTGTATTGATCTCACAAAAATTACACGCGAAGATATTAATGTTGAAGCGGATACAGCTGTAGTAAATTTGCCACAGCCCGAGATTTGTTATGTGAAAATTGACCACAAAAACTCAAGGGTTTATGATACTAAAATGGCCTATTTCAGAGAGGCCAAACTGGTAGATGAGGCCTATAAAGCGGCTGAACAAAAGATAACTTCTGAAGTGAAAAAATCAGATATTTTAGCACAGACGAAAACTAACGCAGCCAGTGTATTGAAACCTATTATTGAGGGTTTGGGTTATAAAAATGTCAGGTTAACTTTTAATTAAATTTTTAGTATCAGGATATGAGTATCAGGATTCAAGAAATATTACAAAAAGTCTTCCCGGTGAGGATTAAAGATATCAATAAGCAGACCTGTTTCCAGGCAAACCACACCGTGAAATATGTTGGATGGTGCAAAGAAAACATCTCCTTCATTCAGGATTTTTTGATCATCACCCATAGTTACTTCAAAACTACCTTTTGCAACGTAACTTAATTGTAAATGTGGATGGTTATGAACTGTACCAATTGCACCTTTATCAAAACTAACCTTTACCAACATCAGGTTATCATCAAAAGGCATCACTTTGCGTTTTACACCAGCACCTAAATCATCCCAATCGATGTCATTATCTTCTATTAAAGTTTTGTTGGTTAAATCCTTGAAATTCATTTTGTTATTTTTTGCGTTAAAAAAAATCGTCATCTCGACTGAAACGCAGTGGAATGGAGAGATCTATGCTTGATAGAGCATGATAGATTTCTCGACTTCGTTGCACTCCGTTCGAAATGACGGAAATATCTATGCGGTAAAACCTTTAAACCAAATACTCAAACAAAGTCTGGTCCTGATTCAACTCAATAATTTCAAATTTAAAATCCTTCATGCGCTGCACTAAACTGGCATAATCGTCTTTATTGGTAAGCTCAATACCGACCAAAGCAGGTCCATTTTCTTTATTGGTTTTTTTGATAAACTCAAAACGTGTAATATCATCATGCGGACCTAAAACCTCATTCACAAATAGCTTTAAAGCGCCTGGTCGCTGTGGGAAACGGACAATGAAATAATGTTTTAAGCCTTCAAAAAGTAAAGATTTCTCTTTAATTTCCTGCATACGCTCAATGTCATTATTTCCACCACTAATCACACACACCACATTTTTGCCTACAATTTGATCTTTTACCTGTTCTAATGCAGCAACAGATAAGGCACCAGCAGGTTCTACAACAATAGCATCTTCGTTATAGAGCTTTAAAATAGTAGTGCAAATTTGTCCTTCAGGGATTAAATAGGTGGAACTGAGCAATTCCTTACAATATTGATAAGTTATCCATCCCATTCTCTTTACCGCTGCACCATCTACAAAGCGCTCGATGTTTTCGACGGTTATTGGTCCACCATTTTTTAGTGCTTCGCTTAATGATGGTGCGCCCATTGGTTCGACACCGAAAATTTTTACAGAAGGCTTTACTGTTTGCAGGTAAGCAATAACTCCTGAAGCTAAACCACCGCCGCCAACCGGTACAATTATGGCATCCAATTCTGGTAAATCTTCAAAAATTTCCATTGCAACGGTAGCCTGTCCTTCAATTACTTTATCATCATCAAAGGGAGGAATAAAGGTTGAAGCTTTTTCTTCAGCATAAACCAGGGCTTCCTTTAAACAATCATCAAAGGTATCACCCACTAAAATAATTTCAATATTGTCGCCGCCAAACATATTAACTTGTTTGATCTTTTGCTTTGGCGTAATCTCAGGCATAAATATGACACCTTTAATTCCCAACTTCTTGCATGAATAGGCTACGCCTTGCGCATGATTACCAGCGCTGGCACAAACCACTCCATTTGTTAAAGCCTCTGGTGGCAATGAACTGATTTTGTTATACGCACCACGTAACTTGTAAGAACGCACAATTTGCAAATCTTCCCGTTTCAAATAAATATTTGCCTGGTAATGAGCAGAAAGTCCGGCGTTAAATTCCAAAGGTGTACGCTTTACCACACCTTTAAGTCGCTGTGTGGCAGAATTGAAATCTAAAGTATTTGGTGTTGTTATGTTCATATTTTAACCCCAAACCCCTAAAGGGGCTATTTAATATCAGGTAAGTAATTTGCGAATTTATTTCGCTTTATATTGTTTTGAAAAGCTGGTTCAGTGTTTTTTGGATATGGCAGTCCTGCTATTCGTTTCAATCTTTTTTAACATTTCTGTCATGCTGAGGCACGAAGCATCTGTTTCATCGGTTGCAGATGCTTCGTGCCTCAGCATGACAGCATATTCCAGGGTTGCTGCCAAGCAAAAAGTATTTCACTACTATCAGGTTTAGGAAACTAAGTTGTCTGCTCAAAATTCAGATAACACCCCTCAAAGTTTTTTAACCTAAAAGGTATCTTATGGATTTTACAAGCTTTCAGCTTTAGGCTTTAACCTTTTCGCTTTTAAGCCAAATGCAAAGCAACCAATTGGTTTAAATCATGGTCATTAATGCCTTGTTTACCATCTGCTAAAACCAAAAACTGTTTGTAAACTATATCCAAATTGTCTTTTTCTAATTTATGGCCTAAACGATCTAGATGGTGTTTCAATGCATGGCGACCGCTTCTGGCCGTTAATACAATTGTAGCATCAGGAAAACCTACATCTTCAGGTTTAATGATTTCGTAGTTTTCACGGTTTTTTAAGAAACCATCCTGATGGATCCCAGAACTGTGTGAGAATGCATTTCCACCAACAATTGCCTTGTTAGGTTGAACTGGCATATTCATTTGGTTTCTGATCATATGGCTCATTTCGTAAAAACGAGTGGCATCAATCTGCGTATTTAAACCTAAAATCTTATGTGTTTTTAAAATCATTACCACTTCTTCCATCGAAGTATTTCCGGCACGTTCGCCGATGCCGTTAATGGTACATTCCACCTGGCGGGCACCATTTTGCAAACCTGCTATGGAATTTGCAGTAGCCAAGCCTAAATCATTATGGCAGTGAACAGAGATAATGGCCTGATCAATGTTCTTAACGTTTTCTTTTAAATAAAGAATTTTCGAACCGTATTGGTCTGGCAAGCAATAACCATTGGTGTCTGGAATATTAACCACGGTTGCTCCAGCTGCAATTACTGCTTCAACCATTTTAGCTAAAAACTCTATATCGGCACGGCCAGCATCTTCAGCGTAAAATTCTACATCTTCTACGAATTTCTTCGAATATTTTACGGCTTCTACAGCACGTTCTAAAATTTCTTCGCGGGTACTGTTAAATTTATGTTTGATATGGAAATCAGAAGAACCAATTCCGGTATGGATACGAGGTCTTTTGGCATAACGTAAAGCATCAGCAGCTACATCGATATCGTTTTTGTTTGCACGGGTTAACGCACAAATTATAGGATTGGTTACAGCTTTAGATAATTCAATTACGCTATTAAAATCTCCCGGACTAGATACCGGGAATCCTGCTTCAATTACATCTACGCCTAATAACTCAAGAGATTTAGCGATTTCTACTTTTTGGTTTGTATCTAATTGGCAGCCTGGTACCTGCTCACCATCACGTAAGGTGGTGTCGAAAATATAAACTTTGTTCGGGTCGTGAATCATAATCTTGAGTTTAGGATTGATTAATTTTTTGAGATAAGAATTTTAATACCAATTTGCCCATTTCGGCAGTGCCTAAAACTTTAAATCGGTTAGTACTTTGGTCGGCAATGTCATGCGTTCTGAAACCCTCTTTCAAAACTTCATCGATGGTGTCAACCAATAATTTTGCTTCTTCTTTAAGTCCGAAACCAATTTCGAGCATTAATGCTGCCGATAGGATAGAGGCCAAAGGATTGGCTAAATCTTTACCCGTAATATCGTGTGCAGAACCATGAATAGGCTCAAAGAAACCTGTGCTTTCACCAACAGATGCGGAGGCTAACATCCCCATAGAACCTGCAATTTGAGAAGCTTCATCAGTTAAGATATCGCCAAATAAATTAGCGGTTAAAACCACATCAAATTTCTTTGGGTTTTTGATCAACTGCATTGCTGCATTATCAATAAACATGTGCTCCGTTTCCACATCAGGGTATTGTTTTGCAATCTCCTGGACGGTTTCACGCCACAAACGAGAACTTTCTAAAACATTCGCTTTATCTACTGAACATAATCTTTTGCTGCGTTGCTGTGCCGCCTGATAGGCTTTATGTGCAATACGTTCCACTTCGTAACGGTGATAAATCATTAAATCGGAAGCAGTGTTTCTATCTTCTGAACGGGTTTTTTCACCAAAATAAACATCACCTGTTAATTCACGAAAAAATAAAATATCTGTACCCCTTAAAATTTCTGGTTTAATGCTCGATGCCTGAAGAAGTTCATCAAATAATAATATCGGGCGGAGATTTGCAAATAAACCAAGTTCTTTACGGATTTTGAGTAAGCCTTGTTCCGGGCGTACTTTTAAGCTTGGATCATTGTCATATTTAGCATGGCCAATTGCACCAAATAGAATTGCATCACTCTTTCTGGCTTTTTCCAAAGTTTCGTCAGGCAGTGGTTCACCTGTAACTTCAATTGCTGCGTGTCCCATTAAAGCTTCATCAAAAACAAACTCATGTCCAAAAATTTCTGCAATTTTCTCTAATGCTGCTTTTCCCCATGTAGTGACTTCAGGGCCAATACCGTCTCCTGGTATTACTAAAATGTTCTTCTTCATTGTATGATATATTGTCATCATTGCAAGGTGCTTTCTATACGAGATTGCTTTGTTCCTCGAAATGATGAGTTTTGGTGTTTAAACTTTCGACGACTTTTACCTCGCCTTTTTCTAATAATATTCTTTTTTCTATGCAGGTTGGCAGCTGCGATTCAAAGTGACCAACGTAAATTAAGGTCATTCCGTTACTGCAAAGTGCATCAACCAGTTGGTTAAAATGTTGTGTTTGCTGTAAGTCTAAACCTTGGCAGGGTTCATCCAGAATTAATAATTCCGGATTTTTGATGATGGTTCTTGCCAATAAAACCAGTCGCTGTCTTCCCAGTGGAAGATTGCTTAATAACTCATCTTTGCATGCTGTTAAACCAAAATAGTCAACCAGCTTATTCACCTGTTCACTTTTTGAATAGGGCAGTTGCTGAAATAAACCTACGGTATCATAAAAACCTGAGGCGATGCTTTGCCAAACAGTTGCACTAGGATCAAAATACCAGTGAAACTCAGGTGAGATTAAGCCAATGTGTTGTTTAATATCCCAAATGCTCTCGCCACTGCCACGTCTGTTACCAAATAGATAAAGTTCGTTGGCATATGACTGCGGGTGATCACCGTTTACCAGGCTTAATAATGTTGATTTGCCTGAACCATTGTGGCCTTGCAATAACCATTTTTCTCCGGTTTTCACTTCCCAGTTGATGTTTTTCAAAACTTGCTTCTTGCCATAGCTGATGGTTACATCTACCATTTTAACGATGTCTTGGGAAGAATAAACAGGTGATTCTTTCAAGAAATCAGGTATTTCTCTTAAGTGATTTTCACTGTGTGATGATTGCGTTATCGAATCAACCTGAATAAATTGACCATCTTTTATCTCCGCAAAGCGATTGATTGAATTTGGCAACTCTAAATCATTACAGATTAAAATCAACTGTACCCCATCTGCAGAAACTTGTTCCAATAAAATATTCAGGTTTTTACGTGATGTGGCATCTAATCCTGTATAGGGTTGATCGATGATTAGCAATTGGGGTTTCAACCAAAGGGCTTTTACCAGTTGTAATTTTTTGTGTTCGCCGCTCGATAACTCTATTAATTGTGAGCTGGCAAAAGAAGAAAAATTTAAAGCCTCTAAAATAGGTTCTACCTGATCGAAATGAAGCCCTTTTTCTTTGCCATAACTCACTAATTCTGCATGAACCGTTAGGGTGTCTTTTGCCTGCTGACTGGTATAACGCTGCTGGTAATAAAAGTTTGCAACGCCCTCCAGGTTTTTAAATTGGTACCAGCTTTCTACAAATAAAACTGTGGCAGGTAAAGAGCTGTTGGTATCGAAATTGATTTTTACATCTCCAATTGCACTTAATTGACCAGCTATGATTTTGGCCAGAGAAGTTTTACCACTACCACTTTCACCAAACAAAACGTGATTATCGCCCGTATTGATATTCCAGTTCAAATCCCTTAACACCGTTTTTTGCTGGTATTTTAGGTTTAAATTATGAATACTGACGAAACTTTCTTTCATATTTTTCTTGCGGTTTGATTACACAAATGAAGTGATTACACTGATTCTTTGTGCAATTGTGCTTGCTTTAATCTTTAGCTTTTACCTTGTTTCAAATTCCTCAATCAGGTTTTTTTGATTCAGGATGAAGTCTATATCATCATAACCATTAATTAAACAAGATTTTTTGTAAGGGTTAATCTCGAAAGATTCCTTTACACCAGTTTCGATAATGGTTACTGTTTGGTTTTCCAGATCAACCTCTAAGGGTGATTTAGCATTATGATCAACTGCTTTAAAGATCTGGGCTAAAAACTCTTCACTTACCTGAATAGGTAACAGACCATTGTTTAGCGCATTTCCTTTAAAAATATCAGCAAAGAAACTGCTGATTACGGCATCGAAACCTGCATCCTGAATGGCCCATGCGGCATGCTCACGACTACTTCCACAACCAAAGTTTTTGCCGGAAACCAAAATTTTTCCGCTATAAGTCGGATTGTTTAAAACGAAATCAGCTTTAGGTCGGTTATCGTTTTCATAACGCCAGTCGCGGAACAAATTTTCGCCAAAACCCTCACGAGTAGTCGCTTTTAAAAACCTTGCAGGAATAATCTGGTCGGTATCAATGTTCTCGATGTTTAAAGGCACAACTGCCGATGTTAATTTTGTGAATTTTTTCATTGTAATAGTATCAAGTCGCGAGTGTCAGGTATCAAGACCTATGCCCCGCGCTATTGTAATGTTTATTTATTTGCGGCAAAAACTACAAAATTGTAATACTGATAATAACAGTTTGCATTTTGTAGTCCTGCATTTTCAAGCCATTCTAACTGCGGTTTCAAAGGCGCCATGATGTCAATTTTAATGCGTTCGAAGGCACTTTGTTTTTCTTCCTCTGTTAAAGCTGGATGCTGTGCCACATGATTTTTCCAGTTTTCTGTGTAAATCTTTTCTGCTAAATCTGTTTCACCTAAAACCTGATCGGCATTGATAAACCAACCGCCTGGTTTCAGTGTTTTAGCAATCTTATTAAAAAGCTGTTGTTTTAATTCATTTGACAAATGGTGTATTGCTAAGCCAGAAACCACCAAATCATAACCATTTTCAGGTAAATCTACCGTAGCAAAATCAGCATTTAAAAAACTGATGTTTTCATTTCCATTGAAACGTTCTTCGGCTTTTTTTAGCATAGCTGAAGAAATATCAACCAATGTTATTTTGGCATCTGGGTACTTCTCATTGAAAAATGCGCTCATCAAACCGGTTCCGGCACCAACATCTAAAATGTTTTTTACTATTGAAATTTCTTCCGATAGGGTTAAAGCAGTTCCATAAAAATCATTAAAACAAGGGATAAGGAATTGTCTTTGCCTGTCGTACTTTTCAGAGACGGCATTGAACTGATTTTGTATTTCTTGTAATTTTTCCATTTTTGTTTTTTTGTCATCATTGCGAGGTACGAAGCAATCTCTCTTGCATAATAGATTGCTTCGTGCCTCACGATAATGATTTGGTTATTTGTTTTTGCCTACTTACACCTTTTACCTTTAAACTACCCCACCTCAACATAATGTTCAACTGTTGGAAAAGGTTCATAAAAGTGGTGGAGTAACTTTTTCCAATCCTGGTATTTTGCTGAACCTCTGAAACCTTCTGTATGCGCTTCCAATGTTTTCCAGTTTACAAGCAAAATATATTTGTCAGCTTCTTCAATACATTTCTTTAATTGATGGGAAATATAACCATCAATTAAAGGAATGATCTTTTGGGCCTCGCTAAAGGCTTTTTCAAAATCGGCTGATAAACCAGCTTTTACATTTAAAATCGCAACTTCTAAAATCATGCTTTTAAATTTTTGTCATTTTAATTTCTCTTACAAAATAGATTGTTTAATGCCTCCCAATGACGATTTAGGTTAAGCATATAATTAATAAATGCTTTCAGCTTTAGCCTTTTAGCTTTAAGCTCTTTCCAGCATTTCTCTCACATCGGTAATCCGGCCTGTTACAGCAGCAGCAGCAGCCGTTAACGGACTGGCCAATAGTGTACGGGCATTTTGTCCTTGTCTACCTTCAAAGTTTCTGTTCGATGTAGACACACAATATTTACCAGCAGGGATTTTATCTTCATTCATACCTAAACATGCGCTGCAACCTGGTTCGCGTAACTGGAAACCTGCTGCTTCAAAAATCTGATCTAAACCTTCATTCTTCGCTTGTTGTTCCACTTGTTTTGAACCTGGAACAATCCAAACCGTTACGTTGTCTGCCTTGCGTTTATTTTTAACGAAATCAGCTACTTCACGTAAATCTTCAATGCGTGAATTGGTACAACTTCCAATGAAAACATAATCAACCGGTTTCCCAATTAAAGAGGCATCATCATCAAAGCCCATGTAATCCAGCGCCTTTTGATAAGAAAGTTTTTCTTTTTCTGGTTGTGCGTTAGTTGCCGGAATATGTTCCTGGATGCCCATGCCCATTCCCGGGTTGGTTCCATAAGTAATCATTGGTGCAATATCTGCTGCATTGAAAGTCAGCACGCTATCGAATTTTGCATCAGCATCGCTGTATAATGTTTTCCAGTAGGCTAATGATTTGTCCCATTCTTCGCCTGCCGGAGCAAATTCTCTTCCTTTAATGTAATCGAAGGTAGTTTGATCTGGTGCGATTAATCCACCTCTGGCACCCATTTCAATACTCATGTTGCAAATCGTCATGCGGGCTTCCATACTTAAAGCTTCGATTGCCGAACCTGCGTATTCGATGAAATAACCAGTTCCGCCAGCTGCAGAAATTTGAGCGATGATGTACAGAATGATATCTTTTGCACCAACACCTTTTTCCAATTCACCATTCACCTCAATTTTCATGGTTTTAGGCTTCGATTGCAATAAACATTGCGTTGCGAAAACCTGCTCTACCTGTGAGGTGCCTATACCGAAAGCAATTGCGCCAAATGCGCCATGTGTAGAAGTGTGACTATCGCCACAAACCATTGTTTTTCCGGGTAAGGTAATGCCTAATTCAGGTCCGATGACATGAACAATTCCTTGAAACGGATGACCTAAGCCATATAATTCAATCCCAAATTCTGCACAATTTTTAGTCAGCATATCCACCTGATAGCGGGAAAGCTCTTCTTTAATCGGCAATAACTGGTTTAAGGTTGGTACATTATGATCAGCAGTAGCAACCGTTTGTTTTGGACGGAAAACCGGCAACCCTCTTTTACGCAAACCATCAAAAGCCTGGGGAGAGGTTACCTCATGTATTAAGTGTGTATCAATGTATAAAATATCAGGAAATCCTTCTTCACTTTTTACAACGTGAGCATCCCAAATTTTTTCTACTAATGTTTTTGACATTTTGTTATTTATTTACCCCATCCAACCCTCCCCTTGAAGAGAGGGCTTAGTGAGTGTGTTAGTCTTTTGCCGATTTACCACACGGCTATTTTAATTTCTCTGTCCAAAGTCCCCTCTCTTTCAGGTGAGGGGATTTAGAGGTGAGGTTATGCAGTCTTAATGGCCTTCATCGCAGTCATCGCCTTGCGTAAGGTAGCACCAATTTGTTCTACTTCGTGTGAGCGGATGGCCTCATTCACATCAATCAGTTTTCTATTATCTACAGCGCCATCTTTACCTTCGTTAAAGTTTTTACCAACTAAATCAGTATCTACCTTTTTCATGAAATCTGCCAATAACGGTTTACAAGCCTGATCGAATAAATAACAACCATATTCTGCAGTATCAGAAATCACACGATTCATTTCGAATAATTTTTTACGGGCAATGGTGTTGGCAATAAGTGGTGTTTCGTGTAACGACTCATAATAAGCAGATTCTGGTTTGATCCCTGCCTGAACCATCGTTTCGAAAGCTAATTCTACACCGGCACGAACAAAAGCAACCATCAATAAATAGTTGTCAAAATATTCCTGCTCACCAATTTTAACATCACCAGCGGGTGTTTTTTCGAAGGCAGTTTCGCCTGTTTCAGCTCTCCATTTCAATAAGTTTTTATCGCCGGCAGCCCAGTCTTCCATCATGGTACGGCTAAATTCACCACTCATAATATCATCCTGGTGTTTTTGAAACAACGGACGCATGATGTCTTTTAGTTCTTCCGAAATTTCAAAAGCTTTGATTTTAGCAACATTACTCAAACGGTCCATCATTGCTGTAATACCGCCTTGCTTTAAAGCTTCAGTAATTACTTCAACACCATACTGAACGAGTTTAGAAGCATAACCAGCATCGATTCCTTTTTCGACCATTTTATCGAAAGATAGGATAGATCCTGTTTGCAATAATCCACAAAGGATAGTTTGCTCGCCCATTAAATCAGATTTAACCTCAGCAACGAAAGATGATTTTAATACACCAGCTCTATGACCGCCTGTACCAACGCAATATGCTTTAGCCTGTGCCAAACCTTTACCTTGTGGATCATTTTCAGGATGTACCGCAATTAAAGTTGGTACGCCAAAACCACGAACGTATTCAGCTCTTACCTCACTACCAGGGCATTTAGGAGCAACCATAATCACGGTTAAATCTTTACGGATCTGCATGCCTTCTTCCACGATGTTGAAGCCGTGAGAATATAATAATGTTGCGCCATCTTTCATTAGTGGCATGATTGCATTTACGACAGCTGTATGTTGTTTATCTGGCGTAAGGTTAATTACTATATCAGCTGTTGGGATCAATTCTTCGTAAGTGCCAACTTTAAAATTGTTTTCTGTTGCATTTTTCCATGAATCTCTTTTGCCTTCAATCGCCTCTTTGCGCAACGTGTAGCTTACATCTAAACCACTATCTCTTAAATTTAAACCCTGGTTTAAGCCTTGTGCGCCGCAACCAACAATTACCAGTTTTTTCCCTTTTAAAGCGCTAACGCCATCTAAAAATTCGTTGCTATCCATGAAATCGCAAACACCAAGTTGGTTTAATTTTTCTCTAAGAGGTAATGTGTTAAAATAATTTGACATCGTTTTTATTGGTTAATTTCTATTTATTATCGGTTTATGTTCTATTCCTATATCAGTTTTTTCAGTGCCAAAGCGTATCCGAAATGTACATTATCATGGCCAACTGTAGTAGTCAATACTTCCTCAATACTTTTCAGTTCTACACCGTAAGTTGACGTTACAAAAGGAGTAATGCTGGAGAAATGACCATTGGTATAATCATCTTTTATCTTTCCTATACTTTCTAAAGCTAACTTTTTTAACTCTGCTACTTCTTGTTCAGTTACTGTGTAGGTTGGCCGTGTATCTTTCTTGTAAAACTCATTGAATTTTACAGTGCTGGTATCAGCCAAAATCCCTGTACGCACGTAACAAAGCGTTTGCGTACTCACTACGATGTGACCGAAGTTCCAAATGATGTTATTGTTATATCCATCTGGAATTTTATTCAATTGTTCAATAGATAAGCTGTCTACCAACTGAATAAATGCTCGGCGTGAGTTGATTATAAATTCAAATATTTCGTTCATCGTTGTTTCTTTTTCGTTATTACCAAGCTGGACTTGTGTGTTCCGAAGCAATCTATTTTGATTCATTTAATAAGATTGCTTTATCGTTCCTCCTCGCAATGACGATTTTGGTATTATTACATGGTGAAAATCTTCTCACCCTTATCCAAAAACTCGTTCTCTACCAATTCTTCTCCAGGTTCAAAAGCTTCAAATTCTTTCAACTTTTCGTGGAAGCCTGCACTGTCTTTAATGATGGCTACTCTTGCCGAGCGGACAAACTCAATCAGTTCATAAGGTTCAAGGGCTTTTACCAGGGCATCAGTTTCTTCTCTATGGCCGGTTACGGCAAAAACTGTATAATCTTTACGGATTACTACTGCACTTGCACCGTATTGTCTTAGCAAACGCTCAACAGTTACTTTCTCTGCAATTTCATCTGTAGATACTTTATATAGTGCCAATTCCTGCCAGATAATTTCTTCGTTGGTATTGAAGTAAACTTTTAAAACTTCAATTTGCTTTTCAATCTGACGGGCAAGCTTTCTTACCACTTCGTAACTTTCTGTAATCACGATATTGAAACGGTGAATCCCATCAATTTCTGATGGAGAAGTGTTTAAACTTTCAATATTAATTTTCCTTTTAGAGAAAATAATCGCAATTCTATTTAATAAACCGATTCGATTTTCAGCATATACAGTGATGGTATATTCCTGCTTTCCTTCGAAATCAGCTTTTGTTATTGTATGTTCTAATGTATTTTCAGTACTCATGATAATTTCTTTTTAGTTTCGTCATTTCGACCTTGTGGAGAAATCTTTGTAATTGTATGTTCAAAGTTCTCTCCGTTTCGCTGCGCTCCAGTCGAGATGACGATTGCGCGATCCAAAAGGCTTTAGTCTTTCAGCTTACTTCAACCTAATTTCACTCACACTCATTCCTTGAGGAACCATAGGAAAAACGTTGTTTTCTCTTCCTACCATTACTTCTAATAGATAAGAACCTTCATAGTTAATCATCGTTTCTAAAGCTTTTCTTAGGTTAGCACGTTCATCAACTTTATCAGCCTCAATGTAATACGCCTTAGCTAAAGCCACAAAATCAGGACTGGTAATGTTCACAAATGAATAACGCTTATCGTGAAATAATTGTTGCCATTGGCGAACCATTCCTAAGAAACGATTGTTCAAAATCAGGATTTTAACAGCTGCGCCGAATTGCATAATAGTACCCAATTCCTGTGGCGTCATTTGGAAGCCACCATCACCAATAATGGCAATTACCGTTTTATTTGGAGCGCCATATTTAGCACCAATTGCTGCGGGTAATCCAAAACCCATCGTACCTAAGCCTCCAGAGGTAATGTTACTGCGGGTATTGTTAAATTTAGCATATCGGCACGCTACCATTTGGTGCTGACCAACATCGGTTACAATTATGGCATCGCCACCACAAATCTCATTGATGTTACGCAATACTTCACCCATTGTCATTTCTTCACTTGTTGGATAAAGTTCTGGTGTAATTACCTGGTCAATTTCCTGTTGGTTATAATCTCTGAATCTAGCTAACCAGTCTTCATGTTTATTTTCATTAACCAGGTTGGTTAATAAGGGTAAGGTTTCCTTGCAATCGCCCCAAACGCCAACATCTGCCTTAACATTTTTGTCTATTTCTGCTGGGTCAATATCTAAATGAATAACCTTTGCCTGTTTTGCATATTTATCTAAACGGCCAGTTACCCGGTCATCGAAACGCATGCCAATCGCAATTAAAACATCACATTCATTGGTTAAAACGTTCGGTCCGTAGTTACCGTGCATTCCTAGCATTCCAACGTTTAATGGGTGCGAAGTAGGAATTGCACCATCACCTAATATTGTCCACGCAGCAGGAATTCCACTTTTCTCAATAAAGGCCTTAAATTCATTTTCTGCTTTTCCTAAAATAACACCCTGGCCAAATAAAATAAAAGGTTTTTTAGCTGAGTTAATTAATGCGGCGGCTTGCTCAATATATTCTACCCTTACTTTTGGTTTTGGACGATAGGAACGGATATGGTTGCATTTCACATATGCTGGAAATTCCTCCACCTGCAACTGTGCATTTTTAGTGATATCGATTAAAACGGGGCCTGGTCTGCCACTTTTTGCAATGTAAAATGCTTTGGCTAAAACCTCAGGAATTTCTTTTGCATCAGTAACCTGGTAATTCCACTTGGTAACAGGAGTCGTAATATTGATTACGTCTGTTTCCTGAAAAGCATCAGTACCTAATAAGTGAGCGAAAACCTGTCCTGTGATACAAACAAGGGGGGTGCTGTCAATCTGAGCATCAGCTAAACCAGTTACTAAATTAGTTGCACCCGGTCCGCTGGTGGCAAAACACACCCCAACTTTTCCGCTGGTTCTGGCAAAACCTTGGGCTGCATGAATACCACCTTGCTCATGACGGACTAAAATATGTTGCAATTTCTCTGCATAATCGTATAGTGCATCATAAATGGGCATAATTGCTCCACCAGGATAACCGAAAATGGTAGTTACGCCTTCTTCAATCAGTCCATTCAAAAGCATCTGCGAGCCTGTTCCTTTAAATAAGGATTTTGAGGTTTCTGCTTTTGCCTCGGGTTGTTGTATTGTATCTTGTGCAGTTTCCATAATTATGTTTTTGCGGTTCTATTATTCTTTAATTTTAAACCCAATTCTATTTCTGTCTTTCCACTTCAATTGAGCTATTTTCTCATCAAGTAAATTGTCCATTGCATCATAAAGCTCATTCAGTTGAACATCATGCTCCCCAATACGTTCTTTAATTTCGATGAGGTGTTCGTTGATGTTACTTTGTTTAAGCAAAATCCGCCGTATATCTACAAAGGCTCTCATGATTGCAATATTCATGTTTATCGCCTTTTCACTTTTTAAAACACCACTCAACATAGCAACTCCTTGCTCTGTAAAAGCATAAGGTAAAGCTGTGTTTGGCCTTTTATTTGAGTATGTCATCACAAATTGTGATGACATACTTTGATTATTATCAATTTGAAGTCTCAAATTTTCAAACTCTTGTTTAGTTAGTTGAAACATAAAATCTTCAGGAAAACGCATAATATTTCGTTTTACAGCTTGATTTAATACTCTTGTTTCCACTTCATAAAGTGATGCTAAATCGAAATCTAACATTACCCTTTCATCCCTGATTGTATAAATTCTACTTTCAATGCTCTTGATAATTTGCATATTGTATTCCTTTTGATATCAATTTTGTCGGGATGACTGTTTGTTTTACCTTCCCCATTTAGGGGTAGGAGGTTAATACTCGTCGGTTACGCAACCACTTGCCGCGTCTGAAACTGTTTTAGCATATTTATATAAAACTCCTTTTGTTACTTTCAGCTCAGGCTGAACATATTTTTTTCTTCGCTCGGCGATCACTTCTTCACTTACCTGCAAACTGATGATGTTGTTTACCGCATCAATTAAAATACGGTCTTCATCTTCAACCAGGCCTATTAATCCACCTTTGTATGATTCTGGTGTGATGTGACCCACCACAAAACCATGTGTACCTCCAGAGAAACGGCCATCTGTAATCAATGCTACAGATTTACCTAAGCCTGCGCCAATAATTGCTGATGTCGGTTTAAGCATCTCCGGCATACCTGGCGCACCAACTGGTCCGGAATTTTTAATTACAATCACATCGCCCGGTTGAACACGACCGCTGGATATACCCGCAATTAAATCATGTTCACCATCAAATACACGTGCCGGACCTTCAAATTTTTCACCTTCTTTGCCAGAAATTTTAGCTACCGAACCTTTTTCTGCTAAGTTTCCATAAAGGATCTGCAAATGGCCAGTAGATTTGATCGGTTCATTTAACTTTTGAATGATTTTCTGATCATAATCCATAATTGATTTTACATCAGCAAGGTTTTCAGCCATCGTTTTACCAGTTACGGTTAAGCAATCGCCATGCAATAAACCTTCATTCAGTAAATATTTCAATACTGCAGGAATGCCGCCATACTGGTGTAAATCCTGCATCAGGTATTTGCCGCTCGGCTTAAAGTCAGCTAATACCGGTGTTACATCACTCATTTTCTGAAAATCATCCTGAGTAATTTCTACACCGATTGCTTTACCCATTGCAATAAAATGTAATACGGCATTGGTACTTCCACCCAAGATGATGATTGAACGAATGGCATTTTCAAATGCCTTTCTAGTCATGATATCAGATGGTTTGATATCTTTTTCTAATAAAATTTTGATGTATTTACCAGCATCTAAACACTCTTGTTTTTTCTCCGGACTAATTGCCGGATTTGAAGAGGAGTAAGGCAAACTCATACCTAAAGCTTCAATTGCTGAAGCCATCGTATTGGCGGTGTACATCCCTCCACATGCCCCTGCACCAGGACAAGTATGTTTAATGATCCCCTGATAATCTTCTTCTGAAAGATTCCCGCAGATTTTTTGTCCTAAAGCTTCGAAAGCAGAAACAATATTTAATTCTTCTCCTTTATAATGTCCTGGAGCAATTGTACCACCATATACCATAATGGAAGGGCGATCTAAACGTGCCATCGCCATGATTGCACCTGGCATATTTTTATCACAGCCCGGGATAGAAATAATGCCATCATAATATTGCCCTCCGCAAATGGTTTCAATGCTATCTGCGATAACATCACGACTAACCAAAGAGTATCGCATTCCGTCGGTACCGTTACTCATTCCATCACTTACACCAATGGTATTGAAAACCAAGCCCACTAAATCATTTTTCCAAACCCCGGCTTTAACATCTTTCGCAAGATCGTTAAGGTGCATATTGCAGGTGTTGCCATCATAACCCATACTTGCAATACCAACCTGTGCCTTTGCCATATCTGCATCAGTTAAACCGATTCCATAAAGCATGGCTTGCGCCGCTGGTTGTGTAGGGTCTTGTGTAAATGTTTTACTGTACTTGTTTAATTCGCTCATTGTTTAAAATGTATATTCTGGTTCTGTTAGTTATTTTATTTTGAAGTTTTATTACTTCTTTACTCCGATTACAATTCCTGTTGCCCAAACTTGTTTGGTTAAGTACAAATCTTCGTGTGATTCTAATTCTTTAATTAACCTGATCGCCTTTTCCTGATGTTCTTCAGGCCAATTGGGCTGAGGCAGCATATCATCAATAATATAAAGTCCTCCTGTATTGAGCATTTTAATTGCTTCATCTAAAAGCAAATACTTCCCATGCCAGGTATCAGCAAAAATGTAATCAAACTTTTTATCCTTACTTTTTTGTATCCATTCACCACCATCAGTTAAAACTAAAGTTAAGCGGCTATCATACCCTAAATACTTGTTCGCAATGTTTAAAAACTTATCATCTGCATCAATCGAGGTTAATGTTGATTTTTCATCCATTCCATCTAATATCCATGATGTAGATAAACCCGTTCCGGTTCCTAATTCTAAAAAATTACCTGAAGGCTTAGTAGCGGCAAGCGTTCTGAGCAATGAGCATGTTAACACATCAGATGCCATGTCAAAGCCGGATGCTTTGGTTGCACTATCTATATTTAGATATGCTACAGGGAATTGCTGGTTAATCTCGTTGGTCATCTGCTTTTAATACTTGGGCAATTTTATTTATTCATGTTACTGTCTTCGGGATTCTTGATTTTCAACTCCTGACTATATAATTACTTCATAATTTACTTTTTCAAGCACAAGGTTTTTGTATGCACGTTGTATGGTATACCCGATAGATTCTCTCCATAAACTACGGAATACAATATCATCTACAGAGGCAATACCTGCAACTTCAGTAGCTGTTCCACACAAGAAAGCACTATCTGCTTGCCTTAAATCTTCAACAGTCAATTTCTTTTCTATGCATTCAATGTCAAGCACCGTACATAACTCTTTAACCGTTGCCCTTGTTATTCCTGATAAAATGTTTCCTGGAGATGGCGTGTAAAGTTTCCCATCTTTTTCCAGAAAAATATTAGCCCCCGATGCTTCGGCAATAAACCCATGCATATCCAAAAGCAACGCCTCATCATATCCTTTTATATTTGCTGCGGTTGTAGCTAAAATAGAATTTACATAATTGCCGCTCAATTTTGCTTCCATTGGAGTCGACTTTGGATTTGGCCTTTCGTAATCTGAAATGGTTAATTTTAATAACTTATTGCCTGAATAAGCATCCCAATCCCAGGCGCAAATCAAAATTGATACTCCGCTTGGTTCGTTCAGCTTCATATTAGGGTGGCAAAAAACCAATGGACGGATATAAGCATCTTTAAGTTTATTTAGTGTAAGTAACTTATAAGTTTCTTTAATCAAATCCTGTTTATCCCATGGAAATGGAATATTAGCCAACTGACAAGAACGCTCTAAACGATCAAAGTGAGCAGCGGCTTTAAAAATACGGTTTCCGTTGTGGGTTTTATAAGCTCTTATACCTTCAAACGCGGCATAGCCATAATGTAGCGACTGTCCGTATAAATCAGTACTGCTATCTACAGCTTTCTCAAACCGTCCATCAAGGTAAATAATTGTATTAGAATTGTAGTATTTCATAATACCATGTTTTGTTATTTAAAAAAAGCGTCCTGTTTGTATCAGGACGCTTTAAGTATATTTAGTTTTTTTAATCTAATTAAAAGCTGTCCGTTTTCTTCGTAAGTAAAATATTTAGAAGTAGCAGGTTTAGAATAATGACAGGTAACAATACAACATTTACTGCAAAATTTGCAGTGGTGTTATTTAAAAAAGTATTGCTTTGAATTGCCATAAGTTTCTGTTTCTTTATAAATACCAATTTAGTTTTTGGTCTACTAATAAACAAGAGAAATAGAAAAAAAATCAAATCAGAATATAATTCTATTATATGTGATTAATGTAAAATATAATTCTTTTTAAATTAAGAAATGCTGATGTACTGCGGGTAGGTGTAGACTAAATATCAAAACGGTATACAGTCTGTTTATTATGCTTGCATTGTAATTTTTAGATTTTTCTGCTTAAAAACCTTTTTATACCTTGATAATTTGAAAAAGAAGCTAATCATTTAAAGATTTTGATTCCTTTTTTAATATCATACGAATTTAGTTAATATGTAGCTGTTAAACTGAAATATTATTTTTCGAAAGGAATATTAAAACCGCTGGCGGTATACCATTGTAATCTTTTATAATAAGTTAAATTAATATCTTTATAATAAGGTATGTAGCAGGTAATCCCAGAAAAAGCTTTTATTGGCTTGCCGAGGAAATTTGGAGTTGCAGCATGATATAAAATAACTTTTTTTAACTGACTATATATGCTTGTCAATTCTTGCTGTGGCCAATTGTGATCTAAAAAATCACCATAATCATAATTTGCTACCGGAAAACCTGAAGTAAAATCTAGCCGCTGGATATTGGTAGCAATAAATTGATCACCATAGATCTTTGTTTTAATCATTAGTGATTTCATCTCACTAGCCAATTGAGGCAATTCACTTGTTTTGATTAGCGAAACGGTAGCTGATTGACGATCATCAGTGTAACTATTGTAATAGTCATAGTAAGCTTGTGCAACATCTTTCAACTGATCGGAGCCTTTAAAAAGAAATGGAGTAATATATTGGTATGGAAAACTTTCTGCGATTGTTTCAGCAGGGGAGGCAATGATATAATTAGCTTTATCTTTAAATTCATAAAGCACTTCAACACCACCCATTGAACATGCATCGAAAATAAGAAATTCAAGATTGTTTGGTAATGCGTTTTTTAAGTTGATAATATCCATTTCCTGTCCATTATCTCGTCCAAATGATTTTGTTTTAATCATTGCATTTTCAGGAGGAGCCCAGGATGTGGCGTGAGACCAAAGAACCAATCCATAGGTTTCGGCAGGATGTTCTTTTTGAGCATTGCTCACTACATCTTTTAGAAATTCCGGATCGGATGTTGCACTACTTTGATAAGTTTTTACTGTATCACTGGTTATTCTGTTTTCATCCGGATCATATTTTATTTTTAATAAGTATGATCGAATGCTGCTTGTTTTAATGTATACGAGCAAAATTCCATCAATATCTTTTGCTCCTTTTTCCATTCTATTAATACTGGTCAGTGCTTCATAACGCAGGTCATTATTAGCCTCCATATAAACTAATACCATCTTCTTTACCTTTTCCTTACCAGGAAGAACGTCATCATTTTTCTTACAGGAGACATTTATTAGCGTTGCAGTCATTAGGAACCAAATTAAGAGCAAGCGATTTGCGGTAATCATAAGTATTTATATCTGCCATAAAATTAATCAAAATTCTAAAGAGCCATTCTAATAGCTTTAGTATCTTATTTTTCTGATCAAATAGACTTAACCAGATTTCCATATCATTTCATTAATAAATTCTTAGATCTAAATTAACTCATGCTTAAATAAAATAATCGAATAGCATGTTGTAAATAAGCGTTTTGAGTTTCTTATTTTCTTTGTTTAATGAACTATTCTACCTGTGTATTTTGATATATATCAATATTATGTTTACACTATATAATGTTAACTGATCATTATGATTTACTTTTTTTAACGCTAAATGTTAACTGAAACTTCTTTTTGGCTTAACTAAAAGCTTTTTTGTAGCCCCTTTCTTTGCGAGATCATTTAAGAAACCATTTTCCAACCAGGATGTTTAGCGCATCCAAATTCATTTACGCACTTCATTCTACAACACATATGTTGTAAATACTCAGCCATAAAATAAATCAATTTTTTAACATAATTACAAATAATGAGAATTAGAAATTTACAATTTGCTTCAATCGTTGCGCTCGTACTTTTTGCAACAGCCTGTAAAAAGGACAATCCAAAAGAGCCTGAAGTTGTGGTAGATAACCGTACTGCTGTTCGGTTTTCTTCCTCAATTGACAGTCAGATTAAAACGAAGGCAACCGATAATAAATGGGATGCCAATGATGTAATTGGTGTGTTTATGAAAACTGGAAATGGTTTCACCAATGTGATTTCATCAAATAAGTCGTACATCACCATTGGTGACGGTGATTTTAAACCTTCAGCTACAGATCAATCATTATTTTACCCTGAAAATGGTGGCGCTGTAGATTTTATAGCCTATTATCCATTTAACCAATCGTTGGTAGGAAATAGTTATTCAGTTAATGTTGAAAATCAAAATAATCAGGCAGCAATTGATTTGATGTATGCAAATAATGCAACGGGTTTAAGCAAAACCAGCACCAATGCCAATTTAATTTTTACTCACCAGTTATCAAAAATTGAGATTACGGTTAAAAATGGTGCAGGTGTAGCTGATTTAAATGGCTTGTCTACCAGTATTGTAGGTGTAAAATCCAAAGCTGATTTCGATTTGGCAAGTGGAGTTACGGTAGTACAAGATCAAAAAACTACCATTTTGGCTAAAACAAGCATTAAAGATATTACAACGGTAGCAGAGGCCATCTTAATTCCAACTACCGATGAGACCAACACCAAAATTGTATTTACAATTGGTACGAAAACATTCACCTGGAATTTGCCTGCTAATACCGTATTTGAAAAAGGTAAAAAATACAGCTATGAAATTGAGCTTAAAGGCGAAGGAACAGGGCCTACAGGCATTGCAGCTACCTTAAAAGCAATAATTACCAATTGGAATGAAGTGCCATCCGGTTCTTATAGCCTGGATCAGGAAACAACTATTAATCCACCTGCACAATATGGATACATGGAAACGCCAATTGTAAATACCGATAACAATACACTTTACGTTGCACATGGCTTTCCAGGTAGAACAGGTGTAAGAAATTATTCTATGTTATATGATAAAAGGTATAAGTTAGCTTACTGGGTAGCCTATCCATTACATGCTTCCTATATTGGAAGTTCTGGTCGTTCTGATGCATGGGCATTTGATCCGGCAATTTCATCAAGTGATCAGGTAAATTTAAGTAGTTCATTTGGTAATGGATACGACCGTGGTCATCAGATTCCAAGTGGTGACCGTACCGCTACCAGAGATTTAAATGCAACAACTTTTTATTATTCTAATATGACGGCTCAGGTTTCGTCTATGAATCAGGGAATCTGGAATAATTTAGAGCAGCAGGTAAGAACCTGGACAGCACAAAGCGACACGCTTTATGTGGTTACGGGTGCCGGTATTACCACTGCTTCCGATCAAAATATTACCTATTTAAAAGGATCAGCCATACCAAAATATTATTATAAAGCACTTGCCATGAAAAAAGGCGATACCTATTATACGATTGGTTTTAGAATTAACAATCAGGTTATTCCATCATCAACTAATTATAATTCTTACCGGGTAAGTGTAAGTGATATTGAGAAGGAAACTGGTTATACCTTTTTCCCTAAACTATCTAAAACCGTAAAAGAGACTATCGATAATAACATCTGGAAATAAAAAATCTACTAAATAACGAACATGAAAAATCAAAACATTTTATTTGCAACAGCCATTACGCTGTTTGTAATGAGTAGTTCTTGCAAAAAGGACAACCCAACTGAACCCACGGCTCCTGAAACTACGGCTGTTAAATTTTCTTCGAGCATTAATGGCCAGATCAAAACCAAAGCGCTTAATGATACCTGGGAAGCCAACGATGCTATTGGTGTTTTTATGAAAACGGGTACAGGTTTATCAAATGCTATTGCTGCAAATAAAAATTACAATACAACTGGCACTGGCGAGTTCAAAGCTTCTTCTACTGATCAAACGCTTTATTATCCTGAAAATGGAAGTACAGTTGATTTTGTTGCTTATTATCCATTTAAACAAAGTGTTGCGAATAATATTTATTCAGTCGATCTCAATAACCAAAATACTCAAAGTGCTATTGATTTAATGTATTCGAATAATGCAACAGGATTAAGTAAAACCAGCACTGTGGCTAATCTGGTATTCACTCACCAATTATCTAAAATTGAATTTACAGTTAAAAACGGTACAGGTGTTTCAGATTTAAATGGCCTTACCACCACAGTTGCAGGTTTAAATACAAAAGCAGATTTCGATTTAGCTACGGGTATTTTAAGCAATCAAAGTCAAATGAATGATGTAACCGCTAAAACTGCTATTAGAAATACTGCAGTTGTATCAGAAGTAATTGTGTTACCTGTGGCAGATGCTTCTGGCAAACAAGTAACCTTTAGCTTGCCTGCAGGAAAATTTAAATTGACTTTGCCAGCAAATACAAAATTTGAGCAAGGTAAAAAATACGCTTACGAAATAGAATTGAAAAATGGTGGAACGGCAACACCAGTAGCTGTAGCTTTGTCTGCAACCATCACCAACTGGACTAATGTGCCATCAGGATCGTATACTGTTGATCAGGATGTAGTAACCCCACCTGTTGCCACAGAAACTATTGTTTACACGGAAACTTTTGGAACAGGAACTATTCCTTCTACAAAACCAAAAATAGGGACCTATACTAATTATGATAACAAAGGACTAACATTTAGTGATACTTATGGAATTGCAGATTTAAGAACAATTTCTAGCTATGGAGATGGTACCAATGCACATGTATGGTTACCTGCTACAAAAGATGCTTCTATTGCCATTTCAGGAATTAATCTTTCAGGATATACTAAATTGAAGATTAAGTATGATTTGGCAGCTAACATTACCGGATCAACAGCTACTGGTAACCTGAATATCATTAAAGTAAAGGTAAACGGTGTTGATGTTGCGGTGAGCAGCCAGCCTATTGCAGGTACTCCAGATCAGAATAAATTTTACACCTTAGAAATGGCAGACATAGCAGCACTGGCTAACAACACCATTGAATTCTATGGTACAGCCGCTACAAATACTTATGGTATCCGTTTGGATAATGTTGTGATTATTGGCGTAAAATAGTATAATTTAAAATAAACAGAGAGCCCGTTTTGCATTTGCAAAAACGGGCTCTCTGTTTTATAATTAGTTTTGAAAGAAATATGTTATTGAAGTATTTGATAATTAATTAATTAATTAATTAATGAAAAATCTTCAAATGAAAAAGCCCCGATATTTATCGGGGCTTTAAAAATTAGCTCATTATTTTAAGCAATACCTTCTGCCAAAACAACAATTTTATTGTGGATGACTTCAACTACGCCACCTTTAATAAAGAAACGTTGTTCATCAGTTTTACCTGCTTTTATAATAACTTCTCCATCTTCCAAAGTTGAGATGATTGGCGCATGATCTTTTAAAATCTGAAAAGAACCTAAAGTGCCTGGAACCGTAACTGCTGTTACTTCACCTTCGAAGACTTTTTTATCTGGAGTTAATATTTCTAAATTCATTCTTTTTAGATTTGAGTAACAAGTATCCAGTATCAGGTATCAAGATAAGGTTTCAAATCTTGATACTTGATACTCAATCTCGATACTAGTTCGCTTCTGCTAATAATTTTTTACCTTTTTCGATGGCATCTTCAATGCTACCAACTAAGTTAAATGCAGCTTCAGGATATTCATCAACTTCACCATCCATGATCATGTTAAATCCTTTGATGGTATCTTTGATATCAACCAATACACCTTTTAAGCCTGTGAACTGCTCAGCTACGTGGAAAGGTTGAGATAAGAAACGTTGAACACGACGGGCTCTTGATACGACTAATTTATCTTCCTCAGATAATTCATCCATACCTAAAATCGCGATAATATCTTGTAATTCTTTATAACGTTGTAAAGTTTCTTTAACACGTTGTGCAGTGTTATAGTGCTCATCGCCCAAAACAGCAGGAGAAAGGATACGTGAAGTAGAATCCAATGGATCTACCGCAGGATAAATACCTAATTCAGCAATTTTACGTGAAAGTACAGTAGTAGCATCTAAGTGGGCAAATGTTGTTGCCGGTGCAGGGTCAGTTAAATCATCTGCCGGTACATATACCGCTTGTACGGATGTAATTGATCCACGTTTAGTTGATGTAATACGCTCTTGCATTAAACCCATTTCAGTTGCCAATGTTGGTTGGTAACCTACCGCAGATGGCATACGACCTAATAGTGCCGATACTTCAGAACCTGCCTGAGTGAAACGGAAGATGTTATCAACGAAGAAAAGGATGTCTTTTCCAGCGCCTTCACCATCACCATCACGGAAATATTCTGCAACTGTTAATCCTGATAAGGCTACACGAGCACGTGCACCAGGAGGCTCGTTCATTTGACCGAAAACCAATGTTGCTTTAGATTCTTTTAATTTTTCAGTGTCAACGGCTTTCAAATCCCATCCACCTTTTTCCATGGAATGTAAGAAATCATCACCATAGTTAATTACACCAGATTCGATAAACTCACGAAGTAAATCGTTACCCTCACGAGTACGCTCACCTACACCTGCGAATACTGATAAACCAGCATAAGCCTTAGCGATGTTGTTTACCAACTCCATAATTAATACTGTTTTACCTACACCAGCACCACCGAATAAACCGATTTTACCACCTTTTGCATAAGGCTCTAATAAATCGATTACTTTAATACCTGTAAAAAGTACTTCAGTTTCGGTTGATAAATCTTCAAACTTAGGAGGAGTAGCGTGAATAGGACGGCCACCTGTTTTGTCAACAGCAGTAATACCATCAATGGCATCACCAACCACGTTAAATAAACGGCCTTTAATTTGGTCGCCCACTGGCATTTTAATCGCAGAACCAGTGTCAAGTACACTCATTCCTCGAACTAAACCATCTGTAGAGTCCATTGAGATTGCACGTACACGATCTTCACCTAAGTGTTGTTGAACTTCTAAAACAATTTTTTGTCCATTTTCTTTCGTTATCTCTAACGCATCAAAAATTTTAGGTAGATGGGCATCATCAGCAAAGCTAACGTCAACCACTGGGCCGATAATTTGTGCTATTTTTCCTAAGTTAGGCATATCTGTTGTGAGTAAATTTATTACAGTCAGTGAATTAAAGCCGTTTGTAAGGGCTCCAATTCGGTTGGCAAAGTTAAGTTATTATTAGTAAATTTTAAATATATATTGGAAATTTTTCCAACAGCTTTTTAATCGTAATTTTAGGGCATCAAAAAATCAAATGAAAACCATTTTAGTAACAGGAAGCAACGGCCTTTTAGGACAGAAAATCACTGAAAAAGTTTTAGCTGAAGGGCGTGTGAAATTAATTGCAACTTCTAAAGGGGCAAACCGATATCCCATTGTTGAAGGTTACAAATATATCGAAATGGATATTCTTGATAATGCCCGGGTAAAAGAGGTTATCTCAACACATCAACCTGATGCTATTATTCACACTGCTGCAATGACTAATGTTGATACCAGTGAAGAAAATAAGGAATTGTGTTATGCATTAAATGTGAAGGCCACACAAAATCTCGTTTCGCTTTGTGAAGAATACCAGATTCATTTTATACATTTAAGTACCGATTTTATTTTTGATGGTATTAATGGGCCATATGCTGAAGAAGATGCGCCAAATCCACTAAGCTATTATGGGGAGACAAAACTGCTTGCTGAGCTTGCTGTTAAAGAATCAAATGCAAACTGGGCAATTTTACGAACAATACTTGTATATGGCATAACTAAGGATATGAGCCGAAGTAATATTGTGCTATGGGCTAAAGGTGCTTTAGAAAAAGGGTTACCGATTAATGCCGTAAATGACCAGCGGCGAATGCCTACTTTAGCTGAGGACTTAGCTGATGCCTGTCTTTTGGCAGTTGAAAATGATGCCCGGGGCGTATATCATATATCTGGTAAGGATGATATGAGTATTGTGGAGATAGTGAGAAAAGTTGCTGATTACTGGTTGCTGGATCAATCATTAATTTCTGAAATTAGTTCAGGAAACTTAAATCAAAATGCTAAACGACCAGGTAGAACTGGGTTTATTTTGGATAAAGCGATCAAAGATTTAAAATACCATCCGCATAGCTTTGAAGATGGATTGAAAATTTTGGACGAGCAGATGAAAAAAAATAATTAGTTCACTTGTTCCAAGTTCATTGGGCAAGCTTAAAAATAACAGTAAAACATTTAACAATAAAACAATTAAGTATGTCACTACAAATTGGCGATCAGGCCCCAGATTTTAAATTATTTAGTTCTGATTTAACAGAAGTTTCATTAGCAGCCTTTAAAGGTAAAAAGGTCATCATTCATTTTTTTCCAATGGCTTTCACCGGAACTTGTACGGAGCAACTGTGTACCATGAGAGATAACTTCAGCTTTTATGAAGGGATTAATGCGCAAGTATTAGGTGTTTCTGTTGACTCGCCATTTTCTTTAGCGAAATTTAAAGAAGTACAAAGTTATCAGTTCCCGTTATTGTCTGATTTTAATAAAGAAGTATCAGAAGCATACGGTGCTTTTTACCCGGAATTTGTATTTGGATTAAAAGGTGTATCTAAAAGAGCGGCGTTTGTTATTGATGAAGAAGGAAAAATCGCTTATGCTGAAGTTTTGGAAGATGCTGGTAAATTACCTGATTTTAAATCAATTGACGATGCTGTAAAAGCCTAACGATAGAGCTTCTGAATATAATTTGAGATTTTTTTTGAAAATTAATTGGAAATTAAAATCTCAAATTATACCTTTGCAGTCCGTTAACGATACGGAAAATGCATTTGTAGCTCAATTGGATAGAGCATCTCACTACGGATGAGAAGGTTTGGGGTTCGAATCCCTACAAGTGCACAGAAAGAGGATTTCAATTTGAGATCCTCTTTTTTTGTTTAAAAATTCTTCATGCTTTTATACTGGAGAAGATATTAAATAAAGATTGGGTGCAATCCTAGCCTTGCTTTTAGGTATATTTTAATAAAATCACATGAAATTTCTTCTGAATGCTAATTACGTATGATATAAATTTCAATAATCCGTTAAAATAGTTTAGATAGAATTTAAACTATTGGATTTTTAAATAAATTTTGAATAATAAATACCTTCTAAATTAATAATTATATATTTGCAGCCTTGAAAGGCAATGCTTTATATTTCACTTTCATGTTGTATAGCCATAGGAATAAGGCTTTTTTATTTTTAAAGATAACCTAAACCACGTTAATGCTTAATTTAGTTCTCTTTGGCCCTCCAGGGGCGGGTAAAGGCACCCAATCTGAAAAACTGATTGCAAAATATCAGTTAGTACATGTTTCAACAGGCGATCTTTTTAGAGCACACGTAAAAGGAGAAACAGAACTAGGAAAAAAAGTTAGTCAGTTGTTAGCTGATGGCGAATTGGTTCCTGATGCAATTACAATAGCCATGCTTGAAGAAGAAGTGGATAAAAATCCTGACGCAAAAGGATTTGTATTTGATGGATTTCCCCGTACTGTTCCACAAGCAAAAGAACTTGATTTATTTTTGGAGCGTAAAGGCAGCAATATTGCTGGTGTTATTGCTTTAGATGTTGATCAGATAGAGTTAACTAAACGCATCGCAGAACGCCATAAAGTAAGTGGTAGACCTGATGATGATGCTGAAAAATTAAAAAAACGTATTTCAGAATACTTTGATAAAACCATTCATGTGTTACCTTATTATGAGGAGCAGGGAAAGTTGAAAAAAGTAAATGGAATTGGTGATATAGAACAGGTTTATAGTGATCTTTGCGCAGTAATTGATCAGTTCTAAATAATTAAATTTTAAATATAACATCCGCAAAAAAAGCATTAGTTGTTTTTTGCGGATGTTTGTTTTTTAGCGATTTTTGTAATCTAAAATCGCGAGTACAAAAGTATAGTAACAATTCATCGTCGGTTTTTAAATTTAAAATCGTCAATTTAAATCGTAAATCATTATGTCTCAGGGTTCAAATTTCGTAGATTATGTAAAAATTTGTTGCCGTTCTGGTAAGGGCGGTGCAGGTTCAGCACATTTACATCGTGATATTTTAACATCAATGGGCGGTCCGGATGGCGGCGATGGTGGTCGTGGTGGACATATTACAGTGGTCGGAAATAGCAATATCTGGACATTATTACACTTAAAATACCGCAAGCATATTATTGCGGAAGATGGCTTAGCCGGAGGAAGTTCTCATAAGTTTGGCCGCCAGGGTAAAGATGAAATTTTAGAGGTTCCACTCGGAACGATTGCTAAAGATGCAGAAACCGGAGAAGTGCTTTTTGAAATTACGAAGCATGGCGAAACCAAAATTTTAACTGCAGGTGGTAGAGGTGGTCTGGGAAATGCACACTTCAAAAACTCTGTTCAGCAAACACCTCGTTTTGCACAACCAGGTGAGCAAGGTAAAGAAGTTTGGAATATTCTTGAGCTTAAGGTTTTGGCCGATGTGGGTTTAGTTGGTTTCCCAAATGCAGGTAAATCTACTTTATTGTCTGTAGTTTCTGCAGCAAAGCCTGAAATTGCCGATTATCCTTTTACGACTATTGTACCAAACCTTGGCATTGTAAGTTACCGTGGCGGTAAGTCTTTCGTTATGGCTGATATTCCTGGAATTATTGAGGGAGCATCGAAAGGAAAAGGCTTAGGATACCGTTTTTTACGTCATATCGAACGTAATTCTGTATTGTTATTTATGGTTCCAGCTGATACCAGTAGATCTATTAAAGAGGAATATGAGATTTTGAAGCGTGAATTGGAATCATACAATCCTGAATTGATGCAGAAACCACATATCCTCGCCATTACTAAATCTGATATGTTAGATGAGGAATTAATGAATGAAATAAAGCAGGATTTGCCCAACATTCCATCAATCTTTATTTCATCAGTTGCAGAAAAAAATATATTAGAGCTGAAAGATTTGCTGTGGAAAGCTATAGATGCTTAGTTAACTTCTGGCATAATCTACTGCGCAACCTACCCATTCCTTTAAAAGTAAATCCCAATTTGAAAATGCTGCAGCATCAGGGATGATAAAATCAGGCAGGTCATAATCAGTTTTACCTATAAAATTGGAAGGATAATAATCTATTTTATGATCTGAAAGTTTATTGAAAATCAGCTTAGTCCTTGGGATGTGCCAGGCGCTTGTAATCACTAGTATTTTCGCATTTGCCTGGTATTTTTTAATTAAAGCGAGACTGTATCTAGCATTTTCAACTGTATTTCTACTTCGATTTTCAATCAGGATAGCAGAATCTGGAATATTCATTTGTTTTAAAAATCCAAGGGTTAAATCTGCTTCTTTTACTGTGGTATCTAAAAGATTTGCACTTCCGCTACTAATTAAAATTTTTTGAATATTTCCTGATTTAAATAATCTCAATGCCTGAAAAAGCCTGTCGCCACTAGCTCCAAGAGCAATCTGATTGGTGCGCTTGTTGTAAGATGAATAACCTCCTAAAACAATACCTACATTATACTTTTGATTTTTTGGATAAGCAGCTTCGTAGACATTTGATACCTTACCTACAATAAAATTATTGGAAAAGAAGAGGAATAACACAATACCTGCAATCAGTAATTGCCTTTTTCTTTTTTTTGCGAAGAGTGCGAAGATTAAGATTGCAAAGACCCAAACTAAAGGCTTTAAGAAAAATATAAAAAGTTTAGAAAAAATAAAAATCATAGATAAGGCTTATTATCGCCTAAAACTATGATTTTTTATTTTAATCAAATATGAAATGTTATCCTTGTCCTTCTTGAACCTGGGTATTATCATGTGCATTTTCCAGCAACTCTTTAATGTCAGATTTTGGTTTCTTTTGTATGGTTTGCTTAAAGTGAGGAACTTCATGTTCAACAATATCTTCCTCTATTGCTTCTACACCAAATACTTTTTCCTTTAATAAATTATATTTGTCTTGAAAACCATAGCGCAAATTTTTTGCACCACCCGCAATTTTTCCTCTTGTTCCTGCTCCGCTATCCGGTGCGAATAAAACACTTACAATAGCTCCAGCCGCTAAGCCAGCAACTAATGCCAAGGCAACTTGAGCGTTATTATTTGATCTATGGTCTAAATATTTTCCAATTAACTTTCTGTATTTCATAACTATGCGTTTTTTTAAAGTGAACAATTGCTACAGTATAATGTTTTGATAAATCTAAATCAGTCACGGAAAAACAGAATAAGTGGTAAGTTTAGCTTTCAAAACAAAAATGACCAAATGGTAAAAGCAACAATAAACAGAGAACATTATGCCTGTTCTGTAACCAATGGCTCACACGATATTGTGGTGGATGAGCCTTTTGATTTAGGTGGAACAAATAAAGGTTTTGCTCCAAAGGGATTATTAATGGCGTCACTGGCTTCTTGCGTGGCCATTACGCTAAGAATGTATGCCGATCGAAAAGAATGGCCTATAGAAAAAATAGAAGTAATAGTAAATATAGATACTGAGAATGGAGAAACTGTATTTTTAGAGGAAATAACCTGTACCGGGCCCTTAACCGATGATCAAAGAAAGCGATTGGAAGACATCGCTTCCAAATGTCCGGTGAGTAAAATGCTAACCGTTGGTCATGAGGTAAGATCAAAGGTACTTTAAAAAGGTGCAAAACTCATCTGCTCATTCCTGAAAAGCTTTAATATCTTTGTATAGCTTCAGTTCTTTCTGAAGAAAATTATTTATGGCTACTGAAATTAAATGTCCGAGTTGTGCCCATGTTTTTCCAATGGAAGAAGCCATGGCCGAAGATTATAAAAAGGAACTGCGTGAGAAAATGGTCACTTTTACCAAACAAAAGGACGAGGAATTTCAGCGTAAGCTTGCTGCAATGGAGAATGAAAAGCAATTACAACAGAAAGCTTTTGATTTAAAACTTGCTGAAGAAAAAACCAAATTGAAAGATGATTTGGAAGGAAACCTGCGAAAAAGCATTGCGGCAGACTTTGAAACCAAATTACAAATGCTGGAAGGTAATGCTAAGGATAATGAAGAAAAGTTAAAGTTGGCAAGAGAAAAAGAACTGGAGTTTTTACGTCGAGAGCAAAGCCTGAAACTGAAAGAAGAGGAGATGGAATTGGCTTTTCAACGTAAAATGCAGGAGCAGCGTAATGAACTGGTAGAACAGATTCGCAAGCAGGAGGCTGAAAAAAATAGCATTAAGGATACTGAACACCAGTTACGCTTAAGGGAACTGGAAAAACAACTTGATGATCAGAAAAAGCTGGCAGAAGAAATGAAGCGTAAGGCTGAGCAAGGCAGTATGCAGTTGCAGGGAGAAGTACAGGAATTGATTCTGGAAGAACTTCTGCGTAGCAATTTCCCATTTGATTTAATTGAAGAAGTTGGTAAAGGGGTGCGGGGAGCAGACTGCGTTCAGGTGGTGCGTAACCAGTTTGGTCAGGAATGTGGCAAAATTATTTATGAAAGTAAGCGAACAAAGGATTTTGGAGGAGACTGGATTGAAAAACTGAAAAAAGACATGCGGAGTATGGGTGTTGATGTGGCGGTTATTGTCAGTCAGTGTTACCCAAAAGGCATGAGCAGTTTCGGCCAGCGTGATGGTGTATGGATTTGTTCTTTTGAGGAAGTCAATGCTGTAGCTTATGTGCTTCGTGATGGTATCTTGCGTTTATCAACAGCTATAAAATCACAAGAGAACCGTGGAGATAAAATGCATATGCTATATGATTACCTCACCGGAGCTGAGTTTTCGGAACAATGGAAAGCCATTCGAGAAGGTTTTATGAGCATGAAACTTTCCATTCAGCGTGAACGTGATGCCATGGAACGTTTGTGGAAAGCACGTGAAAAACAACTGGAAAAGGTGTTGCTAAATGCAACTCATATCCGCGGCTCTATCGAAGGCATTGCAGGAAATGACAGTATTCAATTAAGCTTAACAGATGACGATGATGAAACTTTGTTATTAGATTAACGCTTTTAGATAACCACCTTAGAACATTAAAGCTTAGATGTCTTAGGCGTTGAAGAATATCAACATTAAAAAATAATTACAAAATAAAAATATAAAGTGAATAAAAAATTAAACAACAAACCATTTAACTGTTCAAGATTTATAGCAACAATCTGCTTTTTGCTATTTTTCGGGAACGTTTCCGGACAGGAATTGAAATCACCTGATGCGAATGTAATCGCCAATTTTTCATTATCTGAGGGTGGCGTACCAACTTATAGCTTGAAATATAAAGGTAAAGACGTAATTAAAACGAGTAAGCTCGGCCTGGAACTAAAAGAAGGCAAATCTTTAATGAATGGCTTTACCATTTCGGATACGAAAACCAGTACCTTCAATGAAACCTGGAAGCCTGTTTGGGGTGAAGTGAAAGAAATTATCAATCATTATAATGAATTAGCGGTAACCCTTACTCAAAAGGAAACCAACAGATATATTATAATCCGGCTAAGATTATTTAATGATGGTTTAGGTTTCAGATATGAATTTCCTGAACAGAAAAACTTAGACTATTTCATAATTAAAGAAGAAAAAACACAATTTGCACTGGCTGGCGATCATAAAGCCTTTTGGTTGCCTGGTGATTATGATACACAGGAGTATAGTACGGTGACTTCAAACTTATCTGAAGTTCGTGGTAAAATGAAAGATGCTGTTACCCCAAATGCATCGCAAACTACTTTCTCTCCAACCGGTTTGCAAACCCCTTTGATGATGAAGAGCAAAGATGGTTTATACATCAACATTCATGAAGCGGCATTAATCAACTATTCTTTAATGTCCTTAAATCTTGATGATAAAAATATGGTTCTAGAATCGTGGTTAACACCTGATGCCATCGGAGATAAAGGTTATATGCAGGCACCTTGCACATCGCCATGGAGAACGATTATTGTAAGCGATAAAGCAGGCGATATTTTAACTTCAAAATTAACGTATAACCTTAACGAGCCGACAAAATTTAAAGATGTATCCTGGATTAAACCAACCAAATATGTTGGCGTTTGGTGGGAAATGATCACAGGTAAAAGTACCTGGGCTTATAATAATTTAACCAGCGTACAATTGGGTGTAACAGATTATTCAAAGACAAAACCTAACGGGAAACACGCTGCCAATACCGCACACGTAAAAGAATACATCGATTTTGCGGCTAAGAACGGATTAGATGCTGTTTTGGTAGAAGGCTGGAATGAAGGTTGGGAAGACTGGTTTGGCAAAACAAAAGATTATGTTTTTGATTTCGTCACGCCGTATCCAGATTTTGATGTGAAGGAATTGCATCGCTACGCGGCAAGTAAAGGCATTAAAATGATCATGCATCACGAAACTTCTTCATCAGTACGTAACTATGAAAGACATTTGGATACTGCTTATAAATTTATGAAAGCTAATGGTTACGATGCCGTAAAAAGTGGTTACGTAGGCAATATGATTCCCCGTGGCGAACATCATTATGGGCAATGGTTAAACAATCATTACTTATTTGCCATTCAAAAAGCGGCGGAATACAAAATTATGGTTAATGCACATGAAGCCGTTCGGCCGACAGGTTTAGCGCGTACTTATCCAAATCTGATTGGAAACGAGTCTGCACGAGGAACAGAATACGAGGCTTTCGGTGGTAACAATGCTGATCATACTACGATTTTACCTTTCACAAGGCTAATCGGTGGTCCGATGGATTACACGCCAGGTATTTTCGAAACCAAAGTGAGTGCTTATAATCCAGAAAATAACTCTTTTGTACATAGTACACTTGCCCGTCAGCTTGCGCTATATGTAACTATGTATAGTCCTTTGCAAATGGCTGCAGATTTACCTGAAACTTATAATAAATACATGGATGCTTTTCAATTTATTAAAGATGTAGCGGTGGATTGGGATGATACCAAGGTTTTAGAGGCAGAACCCGGAGATTACATCACTTTTGCCCGTAAAGCAAAAGGTAAAAATAACTGGTTTGTTGGTCGTACGAATGATGAAATCGCCCGCACTTCAAAAATAGATTTTGGCTTTTTAGATGCTGGTAAAAAATATATAGCAACCATTTATGCTGATGCGAAGGATGCACATTATGAAAAAAATCCTAAAGCCTACACTATTCGTAAAATGGAAGTAACCAATAAAACGAAGTTAACGCAATATTGCGCACCAGGTGGAGGTTATGCGATCAGTATTATGGCAAAATAAGTTTTATGTTTAAACTGCTTAGAGGGCGGAGTTTATTGCAATAGATGTAAAAGTTTTTATTTTCAGTAAGTCGTAGTGTTTAACTACGACTTTTTTTATGGTTATTTATAAAAAAAATGCTCCCGCAGATTTTAAATGATATACGCAGATTTGGTTTTATCAGCAGGAAATTCTTTTGGACTAATTTCCTCAGAAACTATAATTTTTGCATATTGCTGTCAAAAAGTATCTATATAAACTATTCAATCTGCGGGAGCTAAGAATCATGGCCAGAACAAAAAATCACATCGAACTTCAATTTTTAAGTGAACCATCTGACGTAAATTATGGCGGTAAAGTGCATGGTGGAATGATGATGAAATGGATTGATCAGGCTGCTTTTGCGTGTGCCTTACAGTGGAGCCAGACTTATTGTGTAACTGTGTATGTTGGTGGAATCCGGTTTTTTCATCCGGTTCATATTGGTCATTTAGTTAAAATGGAAGCACGGATTATTTATACAGGTAAAACCAGTATGCATATCGCAGTAGATGCTTTTTCGAAACCCGTTGGTCAGGCTGACTTTGTTAAAAATACACACTGCATCATCGTATTTGTTGCTGTTGACGATGAAGGACAACCTAAACCAATTCCTGCATTTAAACCAAAAACTGAAAAAGAAATTGCCATGCTCGGTTATGCAATTAAACTGATGGAACTTCGAAAAAGCATTGATAAGGAAATGGAACCTTATATTGTTTAGGATACAACGGGCAGAGAAAAACTAAATTTACTGCCTTCTCCAATAGCACTTTCCACCCATATTTTTCCATCTTCTGCTTCAATAAAATCTTTAGAAATGGCAAGTCCTAAACCCGATCCTGATTTATTTTGTCCATCAGTTGGTACTTGAAAATAGCGTTCAAACAGGCGCTTTTGATATTTTTCGTCAATGCCCTTTCCAAAATCCTGAACCGAAAACTGAATAAATTTGTCTTTTTGGAAAACGTCAATTACCACTTTTGATTTTTCTGAGCTATAACGTAAAGCATTCGACAGAAAATTAACTAAAACCCACGCCGTTTTCTGAATGTCGGCATTAACAAATCCCAGGCTTTTATCGCAGTTTAATTCCAGCTGTATTGATTTCTGCTCCGCCTGAAATTTAACCGCGTCAACCGCATAATTTACAATATCTATGGGTTTGGTGATGGCAAAAGTAAGTTTTAAATTGCCGGTTTCCACCTGAGACAGATCCAAAAGCTCACTGGTAATTTTTAATAACCTGTCGCTATCTTCTTTAATATGCGTTAACAATTGATTTTGTTCTTCATTCATCATACCAACACGCTCATCACTAAGCAGCTTTAAACTCATTTTTATGGATGACAGTGGTGTTTTTAGTTCATGAGACACTGTTGCAATAAAATTGGTTTTGGCCTCGTCCAGTTCTTTAAATTGAGTGATGTTTTTTAAAACATAAACACTCCCGGCCGATTTTGAAGATGCAATTAAGGTCTTTTCATCCTGATCATCATAATTTGGAATCACGATTTCCCGATGCTCTAAAAGGAAATAAGATTCCTTATCATCAGCGTAGATTTTTAAAGTTTTATCTTCAGTTGCTGGTTTTATAATCCGCTTTAATAACTCATTTTTTTTCATGAGTTCTGTAGCATTCTGACCGATGATTTTGTCTTCATCCAGATTCATTAATTTCGCAGCTAAATGATTTAGAAACAGAATTTCCCCTTTTTCATTTAAGCCGATAATTGCATCCTGCATTTGTGCAATAATGGCTTCAATACGCAATTTTTCAGATTTGATTTTAGAAAGATTACTGTTCTCCCATTCATTTAATTTAAGCACCATCCCATTAAAAGCATCTGCCAGTTCAGTAAACTCATCATGGTTGTTAAAATGAAGGCGTTGTTTGTAATTTTTTCTGCTGATTTGTTTAATGGCAGCGCTGAATTCAGCCAGCGGATTTGCTACAAAGCCCGGGAAGTTAACAATGAATGTAAAGAGAATCAGAAAGCTCAGAACTGCAGCAATTGAAATATATAAATTGGCTCTGGAAGATGCTGCATTTGCCTGCTCGTTCTTTTGGTAAATGGCTTTCATGTTCACGTCCTCAATATTATGTAATGCAGAACGAAGGTTTTTTAAGCTATTTACATTTGAAGAAAGCTGTAAAGAATGGTAAGCCGATGCTAATTTTTCGAAGGCAATTTTTTCCCCGTGTTCGGTGATATTTTGTCCTTCGTATTTTAAATTTTCCTCAAATTGCTGAGCCTTTTCACTTGATAATGGAAAGCTGCTTTCATCTACTATATGCCGCATGGCACTTACATACTTTAGCGATTTATAGTTGTCTTTCAAGATTACTTTTGATTTATCAGATAGCTCATTCAAAAAGAATAAGGCAATTAATCCAAAGGATAAAACGAGTATAAAGAGAAACCCGAATCCGAGGCGGAGCTTGGTTTTTATTTTCATGATGTTGTTTTTTTAATAGCAAAGTTTGCGGAGTTTTTCGCAACGAACGCTAAGTTAAGTTGTTTCAAGTCTCTAGCCTTTTCTTTGCGTACTTTGCCGTTAAACTTTAAGAAAGTATCACTAAATCAATTTCTTTCGCAGCTAAATTACGCAACAGCTGATTAAAAATTGCCGTTCGCAACATTACCTGAAAAATATTTAAATGAGGCTTGCCCATGCAAATGGTGGTGATCTCTTTTTCCGTTGCCATATTAATAATGCTTTGTGTGACTTGATTACTTTTAACTTTAATTACTTCAGCGCCCAGTTCAGTTGCCAGTTTAAAATGGTTAATTAAGTGCCGCTGTTTATCTAACTTAATTTTATCCAGGCTCTCTGCGTCGCTTTGCACATAAAGCACCATCCATGTAGAGTGGTAGTAAGATGCAAGTCTGGCTGTTTTACGAATCACTACGCCTGCGGTTTCTGCATTAGATGAAATGCAGGCCAGAAACCGTTCCGGGCGGAGTTTAATTGATTTCGGAATTTCAGTCTGAATTTTCCTTTCCACCTGGTGCACTACTTCTTTGAGTGCTAATTCCCGGAGCTGTAAAATTTTATCTGCCTGGAAGAAGTTGGATAAAGCCCGATCAACTTTTGATTGATCGTAAATCTTTCCTTCCTTTAAACGAGTAATCAGTTCATCAGCAGTTAAGTCAATATTAACAATTTCATCTGCCAGTTCCAGTATTTTATCTGGAATTCGTTCGGTTACACTAATGCCTGTGAGCTGTTCAATCTCTTCATTGATGCTTTCCAGATGTTGGATATTTACTGCTGAAATAACACTTATCCCGGCTTCAAGTAAATCAAAAACATCCTGCCAGCGCTTGCCATTTTTACTGCCATCAGCATTTGTATGTGCCAGCTCATCTACAATTACAATTTCAGGGTGGCGGTTTAAAATGCCCTGCAAATCCATCTCAGCGATTTCTTTGCCCCTGTAAAAAATATTCTTTCTTGGAATGATAGGTAAGCCCGCCACCAAAGCCTCGGTTTCAGCTCTGCGGTGTGTTTCCACATAACCAATGCAAACATCAATGCCGTTACGTAGAAGGGCATGAGATTCCTGTAACATCCGGTAGGTTTTGCCCACACCCGCGCTCATCCCAATATAAATTTTGAGCTTCCCCCGACGTGATTTCTGAATTAATTCGAGGAAATGTTGTACAGAATCTTCTTTTTTTTGCATTGATGTTTTTATTGGCTATTAAAAAGCAACAGCTATACTCGCTGTTAGTGTAGTATTTGCATTTACAGAACTTGTTCCACGATTAAAAATTTTATCCTTGCTATCATAGGTTTTCCCTTCTAAACGAACAACTGCATTCGGAATTGGTGAATAGTCTATATTTAAAGAGTAACCTTTTGTTTTAAATCCGTTTGGAGTTGCTGTTGATATAAAAATACCATTTTTGTCTTCGTAATATTCAAATCTTCCTGCCATAGCCCATTTATCCGCAAATTTATATTGCACAATGGCCACTGGTGAAATTACTTCATTTACACTGCTGCTACCTTTGGTTTTTTGTTGGGTGCCGTAGTCTAATCCAAGGGTTAATCCAAGTTGATCAGTTACCTGGAAAATACCATACAGGTTATGATAAAAACGGTTCACACGTACAGAATCCACGCCTTCTGTTCCCAGGTAATTACTGTAATTAATGGTAATTTTAGGTGTTGGTTTCCAGCTCAATTGCACTCCGCCTGCAGGTTTGTCATTTCCATTTTGCCGGGTAATTCTTTGCCATCCATTTAGATAGAGCAGGGTAGCTGTGAGTTTCCCATCTTTGGTGCCATAAGTTAATTTTGCGCCAGATTCATAATAAGGTGTGTTTTCAGAAGCAATATTTCTGGTTAAAACCCAGCAATCTTTAGAAACAGCACCTTCAAAACCAATATGAGATGAAAAGATACCGGCATCAATCCAGAGGTTTTCTGATTTAGAAAGTTTAACGCCTGCATTGGCTTCGAAAATATTTTTGAGCACGCCAGGCTCGGCAGATAGATTAGCGTTGGAATACGTTCCTGCCATTACAGCAAGGTTTGCCCTGATATTGCCACTATCATAAGCCGCTTTAATAAAACCTAAATTCAGGTTAACTTCATTGGTTCTATTGTGTGAATAAATAAATCCAGGGCGGTTATGGTCGGCAGGTTTATTAAAATCGTAGCCATAGTAAGTTTCTAAATAACCAGAAAATTTTACTTTAGGCTCGTCTTGTGCAAAGGCAGTAATGGATGCTGTTAAAGTTGTAATAAGGGCGATGAGTTTTTTCATTTTGATAAGGTGATTACACTGATTTTAGTGGTATTTAACAAGTTTTTAGCTAAAGCGATCGTCACCCTGATCCGATAGCTATCGGATTTATTTCAGGGTCTGTTTTGAATTAGATGCTGAAATGAATCAGCATGACGATTGCTTAAGAGATTCGTTTTATTATAAATTATCCAGTGCCAGATTCAACTTCAACACATTTACTGACGATGGGCCAAATAAACCCATTAAAGGTTTAATGGTATAAAGAGCCACCAATTCTTTAACTTTTTGTTCGCTGATTTTTCTGGTTTTGGCAACTCTGGCAATTTGAATGGCAGCGCCTTGTTCAGAGATATTTGGATCTAAACCACTACCAGATGCCGTAACCATATCTGCATGGATTTCAGATTTTTTTAATCCGGGATTATATTTTAGCAGGGTGTCAATTCTTGATTGAACTTCCTTTAAATAATCAGGGTTTGATGGTCCTTTATTAGAACCTGCTGAGCCAGCGGCGTTATAGCTTACTGCTGATGGCCTTCCCCAGAAATATTGAGGTTTGGTAAATGATTGGCCCAATAAGGCATAACCGATGGTCTTCCCGTTTTTAGTGATTTTTTCACCAGCACCGTTGCCTTTGGACAGTTTGCCTGCCAATGCAATGCTGATGGGATAGATGATGCATAACAATACGATTAAAACTAGTGTTAAGCGTATGGATTGTATGATGTATTTTTTCATGATATTTTTATCTTTAATGATGTGGAAAATAGATAAGCGTAAATAGGAAATAGATGTGAGGAAATAGGAAGCTCATTAGATGTTGATTGTTTTATTTTTGGCTTCATGTCTATTCCCTATTCTCCATTTACTTTAAATTTTAAACCAATAAGCCTATAGCTAAATCAATTAATTTGATGCCGATAAATGGAGCGACAACACCTCCAATTCCATATATAAATAAGTTTCTGCGTAGTAAAGCTGTTGCGCCGATGGGTTTATATGCCACACCTTTTAAGGCTAGTGGAATTAAAATCGGAATAATAATCGCATTGAAAATTACGGCCGACATAATTGCACTTTCTGGTGAGTGTAAACCCATAATGTTTAAGCTTTGCAGGGCAGGGATAGAGGCAATAAATAACGCCGGAACAATTGCGAAATATTTTGCCACATCATTGGCAATGGAAAAAGTAGTTAACGTTCCACGGGTAATCAGCAACTGTTTCCCGATTTCTACAATTTCAATCAGCTTAGTTGGATCATTATCTAAATCCACCATGTTTCCGGCTTCTTTAGCAGCCTGGGTTCCGCTGTTCATGGCCACGCCAACATCGGCCTGGGCAAGTGCCGGAGCATCATTGGTACCATCACCCATCATGGCCACCAATTTGCCTAAAGCCTGCTCTTCTTTAATGTAGTTCATCTTATCTTCTGGCTTTGCCTCTGCAATAAAATCATCTACACCTGCCTTTTCTGCAATATATTTTGCAGTTAAGGGATTATCACCAGTAACCATTACTGTTTTAACACCCATTTTACGCAAGCGCTCAAAACGTTCACTAATACCAGGCTTAATAATATCCTGCAATTCGATTACACCCAGCGCTTTTTCATTTTCTGAAACTACCAAAGGTGTTCCACCATTGGTAGCGATATTTTTAACATGGGTTTCAATATCTGATGGGAAAATGTTGCCTGCTTTTTCCACAATATTTCGGATGGAATCAAAAGCACCCTTTCTAATCCGTCTTCCATCAACAGTATCTAATCCGCTTGAGCGCGTTTCAGCTGTAAATTTGATAAATGTTGAACCTTGTGGTGTTCCTGAATTTTTAAATCCCTGCTCACTCGCCAGTTCAATAATTGATTTTCCCTCCGGTGTTTCATCTGCCAGAGAACTTAATACGCAGGCGTTAGTAAAATCTTTAATTACTACCCCAGCAGTAGGGTAGAAGTTGGTTGCCTTACGGTTACCAATGGTGATGGTTCCAGTTTTATCCAACAACAGCACGTCTATATCACCTGCTGTTTCTACTGCTTTACCTGATTTGGTGATCACGTTTGCCCGTAGCGCACGATCCATTCCAGCGATACCAATGGCTGATAGTAAACCGCCTATGGTAGTCGGAATCAGACATACAAAAAGCGAAATTAAAGCGGCAATGGTAATTGGCGTGTTGGCATAATCAGCAAATGGTTTCAAGGTAACGCATACGATAATAAATACCAGAGTAAAGCTTGCCAGCAGAATGGTTAAAGCAATTTCATTTGGCGTTTTCTGACGTGAAGCACCTTCTACCAAGGCAATCATTTTATCGAGAAAACTTTCACCTGGGGCGGTACTTACACGGACTTTTATTTCATCAGAAAGCACTTTAGTTCCACCTGTAACAGATGATTTATCACCGCCAGATTCACGTATTACCGGAGCAGATTCTCCTGTAATGGCCGATTCATCAATGGTTGCAATGCCCTCAATGATTTCTCCATCGGTTGGAATGGTATCGCCGGTTTCACAAACAAACACGTCACCTTTTTTTAATTGATTTGACGAACGAATTTCAATTTTTCCATTGTCTAAAAGCACTTTTGCTGGTGTTTCTTCACGGGTTTTACGCAAACTGTCTGCCTGAGCTTTTCCTCTTGCCTCTGCAATGGCTTCTGCAAAATTTGCAAATACTACGGTAAGCAGAAGTACCAAAAAGATAAAAAAGTTATACAATGGCGAGCCTTGTCCGCTGTGGCTAATGGAGTAAACGGTAACATAAGCCATTACTAATGTACCTACTTCAACTGTAAACATTACCGGGTTACGCACCATTACCCGTGGATCTAATTTGATGAAAGATTGTTTCAATGCAGTTTGCACCAGTGCAGGTTCGAACAATTTATTATTGGGTTTCATTATTTTATTTTTAAGTGATTCACAGATGTTAATGATCTCACAGATTTTTAGTGGATTATATTAATCGTAGTCTTGATTTATTTAAGCATAGTAAAATATTCCGCAAGCGGACCTAAAGCCAGTGCCGGGAAGTAAGAAAGGGCATTCAGAACCAAAATCACAGCAAAGGTCATCAAGGCAAATGTTTTAGTATCCGTTTTTAAGGTTCCGGCAGATTCTGGAATGAATTTTTTAGCACCTAATAAACCAGCAATTGCTACCGGACCGATAATAGGTAAGAAACGACCTAGAAAGATGATTACACCTGTTAATACATTCCAAAAGATATTGTTATCACCTAAACCCTCAAAGCCTGAACCATTGTTCGCATTTGATGAGGTTACTTCATAAAGCATTTCTGAAAAACCATGAAAGCCGGGGTTGTTGAGCCAGTTTTTAGGTTGCACTGCCCAGGCTGCATCACCATGATTGATGAAAACATAACTAGAAATTGCTGTACCTGCAAGAATTAAAAAAGGACTTAGCAAAGTAATTAATGCAGCAATTTTGATCTCCCTTGCTTCAACTTTATGACCTAAAAACTCTGGTGTTCTACCTACCATCAAACCTGAAATAAATACAGCGATAATGAGATAGATGAAATAATTCAGCAAACCTACGCCACAACCTCCATAAAAGCCGTTAATCATCATGGCCAATAATTGCCATAACCCAGTGAGTGGCATGGTACTGTCATGCATTCCATTTACAGAGCCTGTAGAAATCACGGTAGTTAAGGTACTCCAGTAGGCTGTGGCAGCTGGTCCGAAGCGAACTTCTTTCCCTTCCATAGCACCTGTTGCTTGTGAAATTCCCATTTTAGCTAATGCCAGATTTCCTCCTAACTCCGAAGTAATGGTTGGAATCATCAGCATAAATAAACCTATGGTCATGACACCAAAAATGGTCCAGGCCAATTTACGTCTGCGGATAAAATAGCCGAAAGCAATCACCATAGCAAGTGGAATAATCGTTTGCGATATCACTTCCACCATATTGGTTAAATAGCTTGGGTTTTCGAATGGGTGGGCAGAATTTGCACCGAAATACCCACCTCCATTCGTTCCCAAGTGTTTGATGGCGATAAATTGAGCGGCTGGTCCACGAGAAACATTAACCGTATCTCCCTGAACAGAAATAAACTGATCTTTCGCATCATAGCTGGCTGGTGTGCCATTAAAGGTTAAAATTAAAGCAACTATAACAGAAAGAGGTAACAACAATCTGGTAATGGCTTTAATAAAAAACTCCCAGAAATTGCCCAGCTGTGTGGTGGTTTTATCTCTGAAAGCTTTAAATAATACCACTGCGGCAGCAATACCGGTTGCGGCGCTCACAAACTGAAGAAACATCAATACGAATTGCTGTGTTAAATAGCTTACACCGCTTTCGCCAGAATAATGCTGAAGATTACAGTTGGCAACAAAACTAATGATGGTATTGAAGGCAAGATCTGGTGTCATGCCTGGGTTTCCATCTGGATTTAATGGAAGTTTATTTTGAAAGATCAACACGAAAAAGCCGTACACCAACCACAATACATTAATGGTAAGTAAAGCTTTCAACTGCTGTTTCCAGTCCATTTGCTCTTTAATATTTATACCCGATAGTTTGTAGATACCCGTTTCTAGCGGTTTTAAAAAGTCTGTCCAGACCTTTTCTCCTGCAAAAACCTTCGCCAGATATTTTCCCAATGGAATGGCGATAACCAGAGTAAGTAAGAATGTGGCAATGATGCCAATTAATTCAGTGTTCATTTTTTTTTGTTTTTTGGAGAATAGGAATTAGTTAATAGGAAATAGATTTTAGATAGATCTATCAAATTTCTTTTACCCATTTTCTATTTCCTGCATTAAAATTTTTCTGGTTTGATCAGCACGTAAATCATATAGATAAATACGGCGATGGCGATGATGAATAGTGCTAACATGGCTTTAGATTTTTTCGAACCAATCGATAGATTTGTAAGTTGCCCAGCAGAGCAAAATGATAATTAAAAATAGGGCTATAGTCATAACTTTATTGATTTATGAAATGCCTATTGCCAACTCTTATGCCGCAGAAAGGTGTTTTTTGTTAAGTTGATGTTTATGAGCTATTTATGCTTTGTTTTGAGCGGAATCAAAATTTTAGGTATAAAAAAACCCTTCCAAAATGGAAGGGTTTCTGTCATTTTGGAAGGGGTAGATTATTTTTTACAAGTAACTTGAATTTAATTAATCATCTGCATTAAAATTCTATTCAATCTGGTTATTTATGTTTTTAACCACCCCGCCCTATGGGACACCTTTAAAAAAGGAGGGGAGTAGCAAACTGACGAAGTTCTACAGCCCTCCTGGCCTTTGAAATTTCGTAAGTTAATTTTTCTTCACCCTTTCTCTTTCAGTGGAAAGGTGCCGCAAGGCGGATAGGGGTTTCCGATAAAAATGATTATCGATTTAATTTATCGACTCCGAACTTTTGACTCCAGACTTAAGACTATAGACTACAAGCTAAAGCTTCCCTTTCTGATTTAATAAGCTAAAATATTTATCCAGGTTTACACCCAATGATTTTTCCATAGAAACTTTAAAATCAAGCGGTCTTGGATGTTTATTTTTCCATTCGCTAAAATAATTTTGAAAGGCTTTATCAAATTTATCTTTTCCAATTTGTGATTCCAGAAAGTAAAGCCAGAGAGCTGTTTTTGCATATGAAACTAAGCTATATTCTTCTGAAGTCTTAAAATCTGCTGCGGGTGTTTCAATGGCCGATTGCATAGGTACATTTGATAGTGCACCATAAACACTAGCGAGAAATTGATCAGTAGGCAATGCCTTAATTTTTGCGGGAATGGCATCTCCAAAAATAGAATTGGATTTGTATTTTTCTGCTTCATAACGGAACTGGAAAAATGTATTAAAGCCTTCATCCTGCCAGGTATGCATTCTTTCATTGCTGCCTAGCATACTCATAAACCAGTTGTGGCCCACCTCATGTGTAATGACGCCATCAAGGGTTTCCTTCTTTGCATCAGGACTGGTAATTAAAGTAATGGTTGGGTATTCCATTCCACCACTGGCATTATTTTTTGGCCCTTCAATAGCCTGAACTACTGGATATTCGTATTCACCAACCCATTGGCTGTACTTTTTAGTTGCATCTTTAATGTAATCAATACTATTTACCCAAAGCGTATTTTCCTTATTGTGGTAATAGCTAAAAGCATCCACTACCTTTCCCGAAGCAAGCTTTACGGTATCATACTCGATAACTAAATCACGATCAGCAAACCAGGCAAAGTCTGGAACATTGCTAATTTTATAGGTTAAAGTTTTGGTGTCTGATTTACTTTTTGGTTGGTATAATTCAGGTTTATTGCTTCTGGTTGTGGCATTTTTTGCACCAATACTTTTATAGGCAGCAAGTTCATCGGTATTTTGCATTACACCAGTAGCACCAACTACATAATTTGAAGGTAGGGTGATATTCACTTTGTAATCTGCATACTCACTGTAAAACTCTCCCATATCCAAATAAGGAAATTCATGCCATCCATCGCGGTCAAAAACAGCAGGTTTTGGATACCATTGTGCAATCATAAATTCTGTGTCAGCATAACCAGAACGAGAAAAGTAATTAGGCAATTTAACATTAAAGCCAGTGGTAAGTGTTAAAGAATCGCCAGGTTTTAATGGAGATGGCAGTAAGACCTTTACAATATCAATATACTGTAGGTTTGGGTGAGCTTCCGTTTTTGCCTCTTTTCCATTCACTTTAAAACCTAAACCATCAATGCTGCCATAGGTTACATTTTTAAGTTTTTCTGTTCGTGACGTGTCATTTCTGATCTGTTGAAAAAGTGCTGTCGATTCATTTTTGTAAGCATTTGGCCAGATGTGAAACCAGATAAAATTCAGCGTTGATGGTGAATTATTTTTGTAAACGATGGTTTCAAATCCTTTAAGTGATTTTTCTTTATCATTCAAGGTAACATCAATTGTGTAGTTTAAATGCTGTTGAAAATATGCGTGTTGAGCAAAGATGGAAAAGGAGAGTGCTGTTAATAAAAAGGTTAAAATGTATTTATTCATATTTATTTTTATTTGATTGTTCTCGTGAAATAAAACGAAGGTATTTGATTTAAATTTCTGTAATCTGATATTCTTCAATTTTTCTATACAGTGTAGTCAGCCCAATTCCCAGCAATCTGGAGGTTTCTGTTTTGTTGCCTTTGGTATGTAGCAGCACTTTTTGAATGTGTTGTTTTTCCACCTGTTGAAGGTTAAAATTATTTTGGAGCGGTGCAAATTCAAAAAACTCTGGTGGTAAGGCAGATAGGTTAAGTTCCTCCCCATCAGACAAAATAACCAAACGCTCTATCACGTTTTTAAGTTCCCGGATGTTTCCCCGCCAATGATATTTCTCAAAAATCTCTAAAATTTTATCGTCTAGATGCAATTGAAGTCGGTTAGATTTAATTGCAAACTCATTTAAATAATGCTTAGCCAGCAGTGGAATATCTGCTTTCCTTTCGCGCAAGGGTGGGAGCAAAATGGTAAATACAGATAAACGATAATACAAATCAGAACGAAATTTTCCAGATTGAGCATCTGCTTTAAGATCTTTATTTGTGGCGGCCAATATGCGTACGTTTACTTGTTGCGTATGCGTGTCTCCAACTTTAATAAAGCTTTGATTTTCCAGCACCCGCAAAAGCTTGGCTTGTAAATCAAGGTTCATTTCACCTATTTCATCCAGAAATAAGGTGCCGCCATTGGCTTCTTCCAGTAAACCTTTTTTATCTTTATTCGCACCCGTAAAAGCACCTGCTTTGTAACCAAACAATTCGCTTTCCAGTAAATCAGGACTAAAGCCACTACAGTTTAGTGCCACAAATGGCTTCGCTGTTCGCGGACTTTCATAATGTATGGATTGAGCAAAAACTTCTTTCCCTGTTCCGGTTTCACCTAAAAGTAAAACGGTAGTATCGGTTTGGCTTACTCTTTTCGCTAAATCAATAGCTTCGTTAAGTTTTTTGGAATGGCCAATCATCGTGCTAAAATGATGTTTGCCTGCAATTTTCTGTGATAGTTCAGCAATACGCTGTTGCAGATTCGCTTTCTCAATCGCTTTATAAAGTAAGGGAATTATTTTATCGTTGTCATCCCCTTTAACGAGGTAATCAAAAGCCCCATTTTTAATGGCTAAAACACCGTCTGATATGGTTCCGTAAGCTGTTAGATTGATCACTTCAACATAAGGTTTCAGTAATTTAATGTCTTTAACCATGGCTACGCCATTCACATCAGGCAATTTGACATCACTAATCACAATACTTACATCATTGTTTTTTAAAAGCTTTAAGCCTTCTTTGCCCGTGGCAGCTTGTAAGGTTTTAAAACCTTCCAATTCAATAATTCTGGAAAGTAAACTGCTGATTTTTTTTTCATCATCAATGATGAGGATGATCCCGTTCATAGGTTTGTAATAAGCTACAATATTAAGGATAAAAAAAGCGAATCATCAAAAACCAATAGATAATTGATCGGGCATTGGTTTGTGTGATTCAGCTCGTTTTGAAATCCTGAACGCTTAACCTTTTCATAATGAGAAAAAGCCTTTCATTTTGGTGAGTTAAATGATCATGCTAAGTATTTTAATTACCGCTATTTTATTTTTATCTGCAGGTAATCAATAAGATACGTGATCGTTGTTTGTAAGGCACTCGGTTTGTATAAAGCGGTTATGAAATTTTAAATAAAAATGAATAATCCAATAATATTTGTACGCGTTGCGACGGAGGAAGATGCCATCTATGCAGATGAAATTGTGAAAGAGACATTAAATTCTGCTATCATAAGGGGATCGGGGATCTCAAAAAGAACTCCAGAATCCATAATCGAAAAGATGAAAACTGGCAAAGCGATAATTGCTTTAACCAGTGGTGGTGAATGGGTAGGTTTCTCTTATTTTGAAACATGGGAGCACGGGGATTTTATTTCCAATTCCGGATTGATTGTAAAACCAAAGTTCAGAAATTCTGGTGTTGCCAAATGCATCAAAAACAGAATTTTTAACCTGTCCAGACGTAATTATCCTCAGGCAAAAATATTCAGCATTACATCAGGCGCAGCAATTATGAAGATGAACAGTCAACTTGGTTTTGAACCAGTAACATTTGACCAGATCACTAAAGACGAAGCCTTTTGGGCCGGTTGCGCGAGCTGTACTAACTTCGATATTCTGGAGAGAAAAAAGCGTTGTAACTGCTTATGTACTGCCATGTTATTTAGCCCAGAGCACATTGATCACATCGTCACTCATGCTTCCTTAGCAGAGGAAAAACAACATTCATTAGAAATCCATTAATCAACTTACCATGAATATTTTAGATAAAACGATAGCATCACATCCCGATTTAAATACACTTTATAACGAGTCTATTAACCTTCTGGCTACCTTGATCAGTATTCCATCCTTTAGCGGTGCTGAAGATAAATCGGCTGATGAAATTGAATCACATTTAGCGAAGTATCAGATTAATACCAAAAGGAAACAGAATAATATATGGTGTTATAATAAGTATTTCGATGAGCAAAAGCCGACTATTTTACTCAATTCGCACCATGATACTGTAAAACCAAACGAACAATATACCAGAGATCCGTTCGCTGCGGTGGTATATGATGATAAGTTATATGGTTTGGGAAGTAATGATGCCGGCGCATCTCTCGTATCTTTAATCTCTACTTTTATTTATTTTTATGCAGCCGAGGATTTACCTTTTAATATTTGTTTGGCCGCAACTGCGGAAGAAGAAACTTCAGGTGGAAATGGCATCAAATGTATTCTCGAAGAGTTGAAGCCAATTTGTTTTGCCATTGTTGGTGAACCCACAAATATGCAAATGGCCATAGCAGAGAAAGGTTCTATGGTGATTGATTGTACAGCAAAAGGCCGTTCAGGTCATGCAGCCAGAGAAGAGGGCGATAATGCGATTTACAAAGCCATCAGAGATATCGCCTGGTTCTCCAGCTACCAGTTTCCAATTGAAGATGGCGCACCGCAACCCGTAAAAATGACGGTAACGCAAATAGATGCCGGTATGCAACATAATATTGTGCCCGGATGTTGCCATTTTACAGTCGATATTCGATTTGATCATAATTATACTTCCAGAGAAATTCTAAATACGATTATCAATCATACTGTTTCCAGTTTTAATGTCCGTCCTAATATTCTGCATCCGTCGAATATTGATTTGTTTCATCCGGTAGTGGTAGCAGGTTTAGGATTAGGCAGAAAAACATATTTATCGCCAACAAGCTCTGATCAGGGTTGGCTGGATATGCCATCAGTAAAAATGGGTCCGGGAGAATCTGCAAGATCACACACGGCAGATGAATTTGTCTATATTGAAGAAATTGAAGAGGGAATAACGATGTATATCCGTTTGCTGGAATCTGTTTTTAAATACGGCGCATAAGCTTTTTGTACTTTTTCGTTTACGGTCGCCTTAAATAAATCCTTTTTAAGCATATTTGGCTTCGTAAACCAAATTCTATGTTTAAAAGATTAACCATTGTATTCATCCTCGGTTTTTTTACAGTTTTCTGTTCAGCTCAACAGGTGCGACCAGCGAAATCTTCAGAAATTTACCGTGAACTGAAAACACTGAAGCATTTACCAAAGGTGCTTTACCTTGCTGCGCACCCCGATGATGAAAATACGGGTTTACTATCCTGGTTAATTAATGATCAAAATATAGAAACGGGCTATCTTTCGCTTACCCGTGGAGATGGCGGTCAGAACCTTTTAGGCACCGAGCAGGGTGCAGCTCTGGGATTAATCAGAACACATGAATTATTAGAAGCACGGAAGTTGGATGGTGCGCAGCAGTTTTTTACCAGGGCCATTGATTTTGGCTTTTCTAAAAATACCGACGATACGTTTAAACAATGGGATGCCGACAGCATTACTGCCGATGTTGTTTGGGTAATCCGCAAATTCAGGCCTGATGTAATTATTTGCCGTTTTCCACCAACAGCGGCGGCCGGACATGGTCAGCATGCGGCTTCTGCAGTGGTGGCAGAAAAGGCTTTTAAACTTGCGGGAGATCAGACCGCATTTCCCAATCAATTGAAACATGTAAGTGTTTTTCAGCCAAAACGAATACTTTGGAATACTTTTAGGTTTGGATCAACTAATACCACAGCCGAAAATCAATTAAAAGCTACTGTTGGTCAGTATGATGCCCAACTGGGAATGGGTTATGGTGAACTGGCTGGATTAAGCCGAAGTTTGCACAAAAGCCAGGGCGCAGGTACCCAATCGGTGGCAGGAGTGCGAACTGAATATTTTTCACCTGTTTTGGGCGATCAGGCTAAAGCAGCTTTGTTTGAAAGGATTCCCATGAATTGGTCTGACAGGGGCATCAATGACATAGATGAACTGATTGATATTACTCTTCTATCTTTTGATTATAACCATCCGGATAAGAGTTTACATGGTTTGTTAATGCTGCGCAAAAAGATTGCTGAGCTGCAAGATGCAAATCTTCGAAAAGATAAGTTAGCCGCTATCAACCATATCATTTTAAGCTGTACAGGCTTTATGGGTGAAGTGGTAACCAACCAGGCAGAAGCCATTGCTGGTGACAGTTATAATTTTCGTTTAAATGTAATTGCCAGGTCTTCTGTTCCCATATTATTAGAACAGGTAAACTGGATTAATCAGACAGATAATTTAAACCGTAGGGTTTCTGGCGATTCTCTGCTGACGATTGAACGTAAAATTCAGATTCCGGCAGGAGCAGCGCTAACAGAACCTTACTGGTTAGAAAAACCTGCAAAAAATGCGGCCACCTTTAGCGTTACTAATGATACGTTGATTGGCCTTGCTGAAAATGAATCTGCATTGAATGTCGTCTTATCACTCAAAATTGGCACAGAACAATTTAAAGTAAAGCTTCCCTTATCTTACAAAAAATTAGACCCGGTTAAAGGCGACGTGGTAGAACAACTGCGAATTGTTCCGGCACTGGGCTTAAGTTTTGCAGAACCTGTTTATTTCGCTAGAGAGAAAGAAGGATTAGCCGTAACCTTAAGATTAAAAGCGACTAAATCCATCAATTATGGTAAAGTAGATTTCAAGATTGGAAATGTGATTGTCAAAACCTTTACCGGAATCAATTTACCGGAAAATACCGTGACCATTAAAGATTTTTTAATTCCTGCTGAAGATTTATCAAAAATTAAAACCAGTCAAAATAAACTTGAAGCTGTTTTTTCTGCAGAACAAAATACCTTTACAAAAGGTCAGGTCTTAATTCAGTATCCACATTTGCCATCTCTGCAATATTTTGTGCCGGCAAGCACATGGTTGTTAAAAGGAGATATAAAGGTGCTGGCGAAAAAAGTAGGTTACATTCAAGGTGCAGGAGATTTAATTCCTGAATTTTTAAGTCAGGGAGGATTACAGGTAGATGTGTTAACGGAAGCTGATATTTTGAATCCGGCTAAGTTAGCCACCTATGATGCCATTGTAACGGGTGTTCGGGTGATCAATACAGAAAAAAGAATTAAAAACTGGCAACCTGCATTAAAGGCATATGTAGAAAACGGCGGAACAATGGTGATGCAATACAATACTACTCAGGATATGGCCCTGCAAGATTTTGGTGTTTATCCTTTCACTATCAGCGGTAAGCGGGTTACAGAAGAGAATGCGGCGGTTAAATTTTTAAATCCGAATCATAAGCTGTTAAACTACCCAAATAAGATTACCGCACAAGATTTTAATGGTTGGGTACAGGAACGTGGTGCTTATTTTCCAGATCAATGGGACAATAGATATGAGCCATTATTTGAAATGAATGATACTGGTGAAGAACCCTTAAAAGGTTCAACGCTTTATGCGAAATATGGTAAAGGAAACTTTATTTATTCGCCATTGGCATTTTTCCGTCAGTTGCCTGCAGGTAATGTAGGAGCGGCAAGGTTGTTCTTTAATTTTATATCGGCGGGAAAATAAGTAACATCATTTGATCTGGAACTTTGTGAATCTGCATATTATTTATAATAATTACTTTCTTTTATTTAAATTTGAGATATGACTACAATGCGAATTGATATATTAAACCCTAAAGCAACCAGGCTATTAAAAGATTTGGCAGCTCTGAATTTGATTGCAATTCAAGACACTCCTCAGAATAGTTTCGCTGGCGCACTAAAAAAGTTTAGGTCAAAATTCAAATCAGCCCCCTCCATGAAAGAAATAACAGCAGAGGTAGAGTTGGTCAGATCTAAACGTTATGCAAAGTCAGAAAAGTAGAATCATTATCGATACCAATCTTTGGATTAGTTTTTTGATCACGAAAGATTTTTCTAAACTTGACGAAATTGTTCTTTCTAAAAAAACGATATTAATATTTAGTGAAGAATTGCTCAATGAATTTCTGGAGGTAGTTCGCCGTCCTAAACTCAGGCGATACTTTGTTCGGCAAGATCTAGAAGCACTATTAGAAACTATTGAAGAATTTGCAGAATTCGTTGAGGTTATTACACATACCAATATTTGTCGTGATGAAAAGGATAATTTTTTAATTTCTCTCGCTATAGATGGTGAAGTAGATTTTTTATTAACCGGAGATCAGGATTTACTTGTACTTGATTCTCACTTTAAAACCAAAATTACCAACATTTCTAATTTTATGGAGAGCGATTTTCCTAAAATCGTAAATAAACAATACCTGTTCTAAATCAATGAAAAATCAGCTCAAAAACTGGAATACCTGGTATATATTACTGGCTCTGGCCCTGGTATTTCAGGTGGTATTCTATTATCTTTTCACTAAATTCTGGGCATGAGTAATATCGATTGGTGCGTACTCATTTTCACATTATTGGCTGTTGTGATTTATGGTGTTTTTATTGGTCGTGGACAAAAGAGTAATGAATCTTATTTAAAGGCCGATAGTAAAATGCCCTGGTACATTGTGCTGTTGGGTATAATGGCTACACAAGCAAGTGCAATTACCTTTTTATCGGCTCCTGGGCAAGCCTATACCGATGGAATGCGTTTTGTGCAATATTATTTTGGTTTGCCATTGGCCATGATCGTAATTTGTGTAACGTTTATTCCGATATTTCAACGGTTAAATGTTTATACAGCCTATGAATATCTGGAGAACCGTTTCGATAAAAAAACAAGGGTTTTGACTTCTCTGCTTTTTTTGTTTTCCCGTGGCCTATCAACCGGGATCAGTATATATGCGCCGAGTATTATTTTATCAAGTGTATTAAACTGGAACATCTATTTAACCAATGTTTTAACCGGTGGAATCCTTTTAATTTATACTTACGTTGGTGGCGCGAAAGCCATTGCACATACTCAAAAATTACAATTTTTGATCATTTTAGGTACAATGGCTTTCGCTGGTTATTTGCTGGTGCAAAATATGCCAAATGGGATTGGTTTTAGTGATGCCCTATATCTCGCCGGGAAATCAGGGAAATTGAACGTTATCACTACTGATTTTGACTGGAAAGATAAATACAACATCTGGAGTGGGTTAATTGGTGGGTTTTTCTTAGCACTATCTTATTTTGGTACCGATCAAAGTCAGGTAGGACGATACATTACCGCAAAGGATAACACCAATGCCAAGATGGGTTTGTTATTGAATGGATTGGTCAAAATCCCGATGCAGTTTGCCATCCTCTTAATTGGAGCATTATTATTTGCTTTCTTTTCTCTAAAGCCAGCGCCAATCTATTTTAATGAACGATCATATCAATCTTTAAAACAAACTCAACCAGAAAAAGCGGCTGTTTTTGAAAAAGAGCATTACGATTTAACTGAAAAATTTAATAGAGAATCTAAAAATATTCTTATTCAAAAGGAAAATCATTCTCCTGAATTAAATGAATCAATCGAAAAATTTAAGGCTACCCAAAAGGACGTTAAAGATTTGCATGGCAAAGTGGAAGAAGCCATTAATCAATCTAATTTTAATGCTGAGAAAACCGATACCAATTATATTTTTCTATACTTTGTAAAAAACACACTACCCGTTGGAATGATTGGATTATTATTTGCCGTAATATTTCTGGCCAGTTGGGGGTCTATTTCTGCGGCATTAAATTCATTGGCAGCCTGTTCTTTAAAAGACATACATTTAATCTTTAGTAAAGAAGAAATGGATGATGCAACTGAGCTGAAGTATAGTCGATTACATACATTAGCTTGGGGAATATTTTCTATTGCAGTGGCTATGTTTGCTACGCAGATGGGTTCACTAATTGAAGCCGTAAATGTTTTGGGGTCACTTTTTTATGGTCCAATTCTGGGTATTTTTCTTGTAGCATTTTACATTAAAAAGATAGATGGCCTTTTGGTATTTATTTCAGCTATCTTATCAGAAATAACAGTAATTGCCGTTTATGAGTTTGATGTGGTATCCTTTCTCTGGTTAAATGTAATTGGAGCAGCTGCGGTGATTATTTTTTCGACTTTGGGTCTGTTGTTTTACAGGCCAAAAAATATAGGCGAACGTTAATTATGCAAATTAAAACCCTAATCATGCAATATTGAAAGTATGGTTTCGCTTTTAGACATTAGCATTATAGTTTTTATCGAGCTAAAGCCTTAATTTCGTAAATTAAAAACAACAAAAACAAATATACTATATGAAAAAGATGATTAAATCCATCACCATGCTGGTAACAGCAATCACTATTTCGGCAAGTGCAATGGCACAAGATGCGCAGCCAAAACCAAGTCCTGCGGCAACTGTTACCGGAAAAGTGAAAGGTGCAACCATTACTATTAACTACAGTAGCCCTGCAGTAAAGGGACGCAAAATCTGGGGAAGTTTAGAAGCTTACGATAAAGTATGGCGTGCTGGTGCAAATGAAGCCACTACTTTCGAAACAGATAAGGATATTATGGTGGAAGGAAAACCATTGGCAGCAGGAAAATATAGCTTTTTCTTAATTCCAAAAGAAAGTGGAACATGGACAGCAATTTTTAATAAAGAACCAAAACAATGGGGTGCTTACAAATATGAGGAAGGCAAAGATGCTTTACGCGTTGATGTAAAAACTAAAGCTTTAAAAGCCACTCAAGAACGCTTGGTTTATAGAATTACTAAAACAGGTTTTTCTTTAGATTGGGATAAGATTTCTGTGCCAGTTGCTATTAAATAAGTCGAGGAAATAGACACCCAACATCATTTTTAAAGGCCATTTCATTCATGTGAAATGGCCTTTTTGATGTCCAGCTGTTGTGTAAATAAATGGTAACATAACATCAACTTCATTCTAAAGTATTATTTTGGGCAGGTATTAAAATCACACAATGAAATTTTTTATCCGATTAACTTCTATTCTCATTTGTATTCAGTTAAACGTTTTAGCTCAATCAAATGATCGCTCTTTTTCTGTTAATGGAAAACTACCTGTAGATTTGGTAAATGTCTTTTTAGGCTCTTCAGGAGATCATGGGCAAATGTCACCCGCTGCTTCTTACCCTTTCAGTATGTTAAGTATCGGGCCACAAACCTACCCTAAAACACATTCAGGCTACGAGTACCTGGCTAAGAAATTTGAGGGATTTACCCATAATCGATTCGAGGGGGTGGGTTGTCAAGGTTCAGGAGGTAATATTTTAATTAAACCATTTTTAGGTAATGATCCTTCAAAAACAGATTTAATCAAATTAACAGAAAAGGCGAGTCCCGGTTATTATGCTGTTGGCTTCGAGAATAAAATAAGTGCCCAATTAAGTGTTTTAAAAAATGCGGGAAAACATCTTTACCAGTTTCCTAAGGGAAAAAAGGGATTCTATCTTGATTTGAGTTATGCCTTTAACGGCGCCTTTGTTGAAGAACAACATCAGGTTAAAGGTAATATAATTTCAGGGTGGATAACTTCCAGAACAACTTGTGGTGTAGGGAAATACAAAATTTATTATTGCCTCTCTGTAAAAGGTGTTTCGAACTGGGAAGATGATGGCAATCACCGTTTAATTTTAATGCTATCAGATGATGCGCTTACTGCTCAAATTGATGTTGCCTTATCATCCGTTAGTGCAGAAGCAGCTGCGGCAACAATTAATAACAGTTCATTTGAACAATTCAAAATGCAAAGTGGCGCAGATTGGAATCGAAATCTAAGTAAGATAGAGGTGAATGGAGATTTAGAAAGTTCGAAGTTATTTTATTCGCTTTTGTACCGCACCATGCAATCGCCCTATGTCATTTCAGAAAAAGACGGAACCTACAGAAATACAAAAGGAGAGCAGCAAAAGGATAAGCAAATTCATTATAATGGATGGGCCATTTGGGACAATTACCGCACACAATTGCCCTTACTTTCCATCATTAATCAAAGCGAGTATGCAGGGATGGTTACTTCGATCGCAGAATTGTATCAATCTGGTAAAAAAGATTATGCAGGTCAGCAGGAGCCATCAAATACCGTACGTTCAGAGCATGCTATTGTAGTTCTTCTGGATGCCTACCGTAAGGGCTACCCGGTTGATTTTACGAAAATTGCAGATTCTTTGGTAAAAGAGGTAGATAGATTAGATTATAAATCGCCAGATAAGGCTTTAGAAACAAGTTACGATCACTGGGCATTGGCAGAAATATTTGCCATTCTCAAAAATAAGGATAAATCTGCTTTCTACCGGAATAAAGTCCTGGAGTATAAAAAGTATTGGAATAAGGATTTTAAAGATTTGACAAAAAACGATGTAGATCGCATGCAGGCAAGAGGTTTATACCAGGGAACCATCTGGCAATACCGCTGGTTTGTGCCCTATGATGTAAAAGGCTTAATTGAATTGGATGGGGGAGAGGCCTCTTACCTTGCCAATCTTGATCAGTTCTTTGCAAAAGACTTATATAACCATGCGAATGAGCCAGATTTGCAGGTGCCGCTCCTATACAATGCAACAAAATCAGGCTATAAATCTCAATACTGGATGCACCAGCTGGCGGCAGATACGGTAATTCAAAATTATTTTAATGATAATAGTCGCGGTATTGGTTCCTACATTGGGAAGATTTATAAAAACGAACCTCAGGCTTATTTAAGAACTATGGATGATGATGCCGGAGCCATGAGTGCCTGGTACATTTTTACAGCCAGTGGCTTTTCACCTGCCTGTGTGGGCTGGCCGGTTTATTATTTAAATGTTCCGCTATTCCCTTCATTAACTTATCATTTGCCAAAAGGAAAAACCTTTAAAATCGAAACCAAAAACTTTGATCTGAAAAATAAGTTCATCAAAGCCACATTTTTAAATGGCAAGCCTTTTAAAAAAAATTACATCACTCAGGCAGAAATAAATGCAGGAGGTATATTAAAAATTATAGCTACTGCAAATCCGGTTAAGGTTTCAGATACCGAAAACTGGATCTCATCAATAGAAAAATAATTTATAAAAATATGCTAGATAAGCAAACTTATTTTCTGTAGACATGTTATTCTGATATAAAAAATTATTAACATGGCCCCATTGAAAATAAGTGAAGAGCAACATGCTACGTTGAGCAATAAAAACACCACAGAATCATTAAACGATCAATCATTAGAATTACATCCTGAGGCGTATAAGGTTAAAGGACCATCACCGGAAAAGATGCAGAGTGTTTCTGCCTCATTGCGCACCTATGCACATGGCTTGTACGGATTATTGTAGATTTTCCGATATAGAATTGAATGTCCATTTATAACTAGATGGGCATTTTTTTTTACTATTTATTTGTCTTAATCACCCGCAAATCTTAAGGATTCAACTTGCGAAGTTTCAAATGCCAAAAGCGTGGCAGAACTTCTTCAGTTTAGATGTGGATTTAGTTTGGTTGGTTAGTTGTTTGGGTACCTCTTAAAGACTGACGAAGTTTTCCCTTCTCACCATCCAGCAAAACTTCGTAAGTCAAGGTTTTTAACTTGCGAAGTTTCAAATGCCAAAAGCCTGGCAGAACTTCGCCAGTTTAGATGTGGATTTAGTTTGGTTGGTTCGCTGTTTAGGTACCGCTCAAAGACTGACGAAGTTTTCCCTTCTCACCATCCAGCAAAACTTCGTAAGTCAGGGTTTTTAACTTGCGAAGTTTCAAATGCCAAAAGCGTGGCAGAACTTCGCCAGTTTAGATGTGGATTTAGTTTGGTTGGTTAGTTCTTTGGGTACCTCAAAGACTTACGAAGTTTTCCCTTCTCACCATCCAGTAAAACTTCGTAAGTCAGGGTTTTTAACTTGCGAAGTTTCAAATGCCAAAAGCGTGGCAGAACTTCGCCAGTTTAGATGTGGATTTAGTTTGGTTGCTTAGTTGTTTGGGTACCGCTCAAAGACTGACGAAGTTTTCCCTTCTCACCATCCAGCAAAACTTCGTAAGTCAGGATTTTTAACTTGCGAAGTTTCAAATGCCAAAAGCGTGGCAGAACTTCGCCAGTTTTAAATGAATAGCTTATGATTAAGCCTTTCTAAAAATGCGAAAGCCAAATTCTTATCGGTTTACTAATTTTCCCCTCCTCATCATCCGGTAAAGGTTTCGTTACGTAATGAGTTTTAAAGGCCTAAAGTGTGGTAAAAATTCAACAGTTTAGATGTGGATTTAGTTTGGTTGGTTAGCTGTTTGGGTACCGCTCAAAGACTGACGAAGTTTTCCCTTCTCACCATCCAGCAAAACTTCGTCAGCCGGTTTAACCCGCTACTCTCCCAAAGCGCTACACAGATGATTAATTTTATAACAAATTAATATCTGCCTTCCCCCAAAATCCCCCATTATAGTACAATTATAAACTCTTATTGTGTCGTCATTATTTTTTGTCTTGATAAAAGTCAATATATATAGTTAAAGCAATTTATTGGCACTAATTAAAAAGATAATTATAGTCAATATGGGGAATAAATTACGCGAAAATACGTGTAAAATTTTACTCATAACCTTTCGCTAACAGCCCTTAACTTCATTTAATACCCATCTATGCTTTTGGTTCATCTTTTGGATTAGTCGTATTACGCTTACAATCAGTATATAACTATTTTTTGATCATCTAATTTAAATGCTCAATCTCTTGCCTACCTATATACTCTTCGTGAGAATAAACATCATGTATTAAAAACAAATTATATGAATAAACATTTACTGCTCAGTTTAACTGGAGTCCTTTTGAGTATTTCGGTTTCTTTTGCCCAGCAAAAGATAAAGGATGGTACCGTGTCGAGTACCAACATTTCAAATCAGGATGCCATTTTGGAATTGGAAAGCAATAGCAAAGGCTTACTCCATACCCGTGTTAATTTAATTAGCACAGGTAATCCTGCTCCGCTTCACGCGCACGTAACCGGTATGATGGTTTACAACCTATCTACCGTTAATGATGTAATGCCTGGTATTTATTATAACGATGGTACCAAATGGGTTTACGTTAGGAGTAGTAGCAATTCAACAATAATTGAGAATCAACCTGGTAAAACTGGTACACCGGCAACACCAGGTAGTGCAGGTGGACCAGCCGCAGGGGTTACGATTGTGACCAATGACAGCGGAACATGGATTTATAATCCAGCCACTGGTACCTGGGAAAATTTAAATGGTAAAAAAGGGGATAAGGGAGATAAAGGTGACCCCGGTGTTGTAGGTGTTTCTGCCCAGCCCGGAAAAAGTGGTACCCCAGGTAAACCTGGTACAGCTGGAGGACCTGGTGCAGACGTTACTATTGTAACCAATGATGATGGTACCTGGGTGTATAACCCGGCTACTGGTACCTGGACAAATATAAATGGTAAAAAAGGGGATAAGGGAGATAAAGGTGACCCCGGTGTTGTAGGTGTTTCTGCCCAGCCCGGAAAAACGGGTACTCCAGGGAAACCGGGTACAGCCGGCGGTCCTGGTGCAGACGTTACTATTGTAACCAATGATGATGGTACTTGGGTGTATAACCCGGCTACTGGTACCTGGACAAATATAAATGGTAAAAAAGGGGATAAGGGAGATCCAGGTGTAGTAGGCGTTGCCGCCCAGCCCGGAAAAACGGGTACCCCAGGGAAACCAGGTACAGCCGGCGGTCCTGGTGAAGGAACTACGATTGTTACTAATGACAGTGGTACCTGGGTTTATAATCCGGGCACCGATACGTGGACAAATGTAAATGGTCCTAAAGGAGACAAAGGCGATAAGGGTGATCCAGGTGTAGTAGGCGTTGAGGCTCAGCCCGGAAAAACGGGTACCCCAGGGAAACCGGGTACAGCTGGTGGTCCTGGTGAAGGCACTACGATTGTTACTAATGACAGTGGTACCTGGGTTTATAATCCGGGCACGGATACGTGGACAAATGTAAATGGTCCTAAAGGAGACAAAGGCGATAAGGGTGATCCAGGTGTAGTAGGCGTTGAGGCTCAGGCCGGAAAAACGGGTACCCCAGGAAAACCGGGTACAGCTGGTGGTCCTGCTGAAGGCACTACGATTGTTACTAATGACAGTGGTACCTGGGTTTATAATCCGGGCACCGATACATGGACAAATGTAAATGGTCCTAAAGGAGACAAAGGCGATAAGGGTGATCCAGGTGTAGTAGGCGTCGAGGCTCAGGCCGGAAAAACAGGTACCCCAGGGAAACCAGGTACAGCTGGAGGTCCTGGTGAAGGCACTACGATTGTTACTAATGACAGTGGTACCTGGGTTTATAATCCGGGCACCGATACATGGACAAATGTAAATGGTCCTAAAGGAGACAAAGGCGATAAAGGTGATACTGGTGCTACAGGCGCAACAGGATTAACTGGTGTAACGGGTGACAAAGGAGATACGGGTGCTACTGGTGCAACAGGATTGACTGGTGCAACGGGTGATAAAGGAGATAAAGGCGATACGGGTGCTACTGGTGCAACAGGATTGATTGGTGCAACGGGTGATAAAGGAGATAAAGGTGATACGGGTGCTACTGGTGCTACAGGCGCAACAGGATTAACTGGTGTAACGGGTGACAAAGGAGATACGGGTGCTACTGGTGCAACAGGATTGACTGGTGCAACGGGTGATAAA